>Ga0180433_10001798_pt1 | contig 35021 bp, 24 predicted proteins | sample SS_ome_8_FD_132980 | JGI IMG/M metagenome (GOLD analysis project Ga0180433, IMG submission 132980) | Hypersaline lake sediment archaeal communities from the Salton Sea, California, USA - SS_1_D_1 metaG | ecosystem: Environmental > Aquatic > Non-marine Saline and Alkaline > Hypersaline >...
AGAACGCATGGTGCCACTTATGACGCGCAAAGGACGTATTGCGCTTCGCGATCGTTTACTTAAACTCGTTCAAGATGCTCTGCAATCACAAGTGGGTAAACCGCTTGTTAAACAAGTGTTGTTTACGCGTATCGTGGTTGAATGACCGGTTGCTAGACATTGCTGCTTTAAGCGCACTCTAGGTAATTGACTCAATCGCCTTCGTAATTGCAGCGACGATATGTTCTTTCTTATCTGCGTCTTCGACAGGGCGGCCTTTTTCATCTGTGATGTAAAACACATCTTCTACGCGTTCACCGATGGTGGTGATTTTCGCTGTCAGTATACGGATGTTGCAGTCAAGTAATGCTCTACTGATATGGGCGAGTAGGGCCGGACGGTCGCTGCAGCTGATTTGCATGACTGTGCATTGACGATGTTTCGCTTCGTGGAAAGCGATTTTAATCGGTAGCTTGAAGTGTTGCATGCGTCTTGAAATTTTGCGCTGGCGAAGTCGCGGTAGGGCTTGTTGTTCTAGTGCGTTAACCAATTGCTTTTGTAAGTGTGCGCTTCTCGCTTCATCATCGACCATCATGTTGCGCTCATCTAAAATAATATAGTTAGTTAAACTGTCGTTATTTTTGAGTGTATTGATATGCGCTTCGGCGATGTTTAAACCGTGGTTTGCAAATACGGTGGTGCATGTTGCAAAAGGATGTACGGGTTTTTGGCAATAGATGAAGACTAAGTTTGCCGTGAAACTTGAGTGTGGGCGGATGATAACGAGCGGTGCCGGATTATCTTGATGCTCAAGAATAGCTTTCGTTTGATTCGCGATGGTTTCTACTGACTCACGAATAAAATAATCTTCTTCTAGATTTTGCCAGAATGTTTTGACTGCCTCGATGGAAAAGCGTTTAGGTCGTAGTAGACGGAGTGCGTCAGCTTGTTTATTTCTAAGTAGTATCTCGCGATCGGGTTTGCTTTCTTGTTTGTGTATTATCGCAAGACTCCGGCGATAAAGTTCTCGCAGAAGCGTGTCTTTCCAACTGTTCCAAAGATTTGGGTTCGTTGCACAAATGTCTGCGACAGTGAGTAAATAAATATGATCTAAATAGCGTTGCGATTGAACTTTACCCACAAACTCATGGACTGTTTCAGGATCGTAAATATCACGTTGTTGCGCGGTGAATGACATGACTAAATGGTTACGTACGAGCCAAACAACGAGCTTGCGATCGTCTTCATCAAGGTTGTGTGATGTGCAAAATTGCTCAGCATCTTCGGCACCAATAATAGAGTGGTCACCTTGTCTGCCTTTGCCAATATCGTGAAACAGTGCGGCGAGATACATCACTTCAGGTTTGGCGATAGTTTTTATGATTTGATGGGCGAGAGGAAATGATTGAGCGTATTCCTCATTGTAAAAACGGCGAATGTTGCGTACAAGGAAGATCGAGTGCTGGTCGACCGTATACATGTGAAAGAGATCATACTGCATCTGCCCAATTGTGTGCGCAAATTGAGGAATGTACGCGCTTAATATTTCGTAACGGTTCATGAGCTGTAATTGTTTATCGACATTTTCAGAGGTGTGTAACATATCGATAAACAATGCTTGATGTTTTGGGTTCTTACGAAAGTCCTCATCAATAAGATAGCGAGCTTGGCGTAAGTGGCGTACTGCGTTTGCACTTAAGCTTTTGAGATCAGGGTTCTTTGCTAGACAGACAAAAATATCGAGTATCGTATGAGGTGTTTGAATAAAAACGTTACCTGTACGTATATCCAAGAATTGGTGCGATGAAATAAAGTGATCGTTTAAGACGCGTTGTTTTTTATCTTTACCGAGCAAGGCTTCGCTTATCGATTGTAAAAGCATATCGGTGATAACGCGTAACTCATGGACGGTTTGGTAGTAGTCTTTCATGAATTGTTCGATAGCAAGGTTGTGCGCCTTATCTTCGTAGCCAAATAATTTGGCGAGAGGTTTTTGGTGATCGAACAGCAGCCTGTCTTCTTTGCGGCCTGTGTGAATGTGTAATGCAAAACGGATTTTCCAAAGATGTTGTCTACAAGCCATCACGGACTTGTATTCATCGACTGTGATGAAATTGCAGCGGATGAGCGCTTTTAAACTCACAGAGTGGAAGTGGCGTCTTGAAATCCAGACGAGTGTTTGTATGTCACGTAAGCCACCAGGACTATTTTTTACGTTCGGTTCGAGCGAATAGGCCGTTTCACCAAATTTATGGTGACGGTTGCGTTGCTCTGTCCATTTTTCTTCGAAAAAAGCTCGACTGTCCCACATATACTGCGGTCTTATCTTGTCACGAAATTGTTGGTAGACGTGTTGATAGCCACACAGAAAACGCGAGTCCATATATGTTGTCATTAAGATATGATCGGAGGCTGTATCTTTGAGACATTGTTTGAGCGTTTGTACTTGTTGGGCAACAGGTAGTCCTAGGTCCCATAAGAAACGCAAAAAGTGAGAGAGTTTCTTTTGTGCGTCATCACTTAAATTCTGCGACGATAAAATAAGAATATCGACATCAGAGTGCGGGTGTAACTCGCGACGGCCGTAACCACCGGTTGCAACGAGCGCAAGCTTCATGTCAGAGCCGAGTTCGTGGTCGCGCCATACCTGGGTGAGTAAGTGATCCATAATGCGGGTTGAGGAGCGCAGGAGGTGATGGACACCTGTGCCGATCACAAACTGTTTTTTTTGAATATCCCGCAAATGTTTTAAGACTGTTTGATACGCTTTTCTAGGGTTTGGAGTTGTGTGTGCATGAGCAATTTCTTCTAGTAACGTTAACTCATGACGTTTGAGCGACATCACGCCTCTTTCTTCTCCTCATTGCGAAGTGTTAACACTTCAACGCCGTCGTCGGTGACAAGCACGGTATGTTCCCACTGAGCAGATAAGCTATGGTCTTTGGTCACAACAGTCCAGCCATCGGGTAATAGTTTGACTTGTCGTTTGCCTAAATTGACCATAGGCTCGATGGTGAATGTCATACCGGGCGTTAGGACGACACCCGTATCGGGTGTCCCGTAATGTAAAACTTGTAAGTCTTCGTGGAATTCGCGACCTATGCCGTGGCCGCAGTATTCACGTACGATGGAGCAATGATTATCTTCAGCGTGTTGTTGTATCACGTGACCAATATCGCCAAGTGTCACACCGGGTTTGACGATGTCGATGCCTTTCCACATGCACTCATGGGCGATCCGAGCAATACGTTTGCCTTTGACAGTGGGTTTACCGACAAAAAACATCTTGCTCGTGTCACCGTGGAATTCGTCGTGAATCACCGTAATGTCGATATTGATGATATCGCCATCTTTTAGCTTTTTATCGCTAGGTATGCCGTGACACACCTGATGGTTGACGGAAGTGCATATCGACTTTGGAAAACCACGGTAATTAAGCGGCGCCGGAATGGCCTTTTGGACATTGACAATGTAATCGTGGCAGATAGTATTGAGTTCGTCGGTTGTTACCCCGGGCTTGACGTGTTCGCCTATCATTTCCAACACTTCGCCCGCAAGCCTACCTGCAACGCGCATTTTTGCAATTTCTTCGGCTGTTTTGATAATAACAGTCATTGCTACCCCAGTTTCTGAATATCAAGACTGAATGATAGACGATTAGCGGTTTTATTTATAGTGTCTTGAACCTCTCAACACATACCAGTAACATAGGCACTTTATAGCTTACCTGGAGCACAGCACATGATTGGTCGATATTGTCGCTTGTGGCTCGTACTCTTGGGCTGTGTGATGTTTACATCGGTCGCAAGCGCACAAGCCACCCCACTTGCCTTGAGCGAGCGTACTGACGTACATGCGTTTATTCAATATATGGTTAAAAAACACCACTTCAAGGAATCCTATTTAAAGCGAATCTTAGACGAAGTACGCTTGAAGCCTGATGTCATCGCGCGTATCAAAAAGCCTGCTGAGAGTTTCCCATGGAACCGCTATGCGAAAATCTTTCTAACGCCTGAGCGGGTGAAGCTCGGGGCTAAGTTTTGGAAAGAACATGCCGCGACACTTGAGCGCGCTGAACGCACCTACGGTGTGCCAGCTTCGATGATTGTCGCTATTATCGGTATCGAGTCTTTTTATGGTAAGCGCCAAGGGACTTATCGCGTCGTCGATAGTCTCGCAACACTCGCGTTTAATTACCCGCCTCGTTCTGCCTTCTTTCGCAAGGAGCTTGAGCAATTCTTGGTGATGACCCGTGAGCAAAAAATGGATCCATTCGTGCCACGTGGTTCCTACGCCGGTGCTATTGGCCAGCCGCAATTTATGCCGAGCAGTTTTCGAGCGTATGCGGTGGATTTCGATGGTGATGGCCATAAAGATCTGAACCGTAGTGTCGATGACGTGATAGGGAGTGTGGCGAATTATTTTAAACAACACGGTTGGCAAGTTGGTCAACCTGTTGCCACCGCGGCCAATGTGGAAGGCCAAGCCTATCAGGGATTGAAGTTTCATTTTGAACCGCATTATAAGCTTGCGACCCTCGAAAAGTTCGGGGTTAAACCGGGACAACACGTCGCCGATTTAGCTGCAAGCATCATCAAACTAAGTGACAAGCCGACTCCCGAAGTTTGGTTGGGTTTTCACAACTTTTATGTGATTACGCGATACAATCATAGTATGCTTTATGCGATGGCAGCACATCAGTTGCAGCGACGCATAGCAGAGGCTCACACCACATTACTCGATGGAGTGAGCTCTAGCGCTTGAAAGGGGAGTGCGCTTGATGTTGAGGTGGCTAGCGGTTGTTCTATGTTGGATGACGTGTGTGACAGTGGCCTATGGCGATATGGTCACCTACGACGCTCCGCAGACGGCAGCCAACGCTATTCCTCACCACGAGCCGCGAAATCGCTTTGCCAATCCGCCGTTTTATGTTGTAAACGGTCATCGCTATGTCGTGATGGCGTCCGCACATCATTTCTCACAGACGGGTGTTGCTTCTTGGTACGGCACCGACTTCCACAAGAAACACACGTCCAGTGGTGAACCGTACAATATGTACGCGATGACAGCGGCCCACAAGACTTTACCGATCCCGTCTTACGCCAAGGTCACCAACTTACAGAATCATCGCTCGATCATTGTGCGTGTTAATGACCGTGGCCCATTCCACGATGGTCGGATTATCGACTTATCGTTTGCCGCAGCAAGCCGTTTAGGGTTTGCACGCAAGGGAACGACCAAGGTCAGAATCGAGGCTATCGATCCATTGGCGATGGGTAAGCAACAGACGGTCGAGGTGCCAAAGATTTATCTGCAAGTTGGCGCGTATAGTAAGAAAAACTCGGCACAGACTGTCTTAGATAAAGCCCAGCGTGTCACTGGCGCGATAGGTGTACTCGCGAGTGGGGTGGCAGCAAATAAGCCCATCTATCGGGTACAACTCGGCCCATTCAAGTCTTTCGCCCTCTTCGAAACAGCTCGCAAGACACTCGTCGATGCGGGTTATGCGAGCCTTTTACCCGTCGTTGCGAATTAGTTTAGAGCCGTCATCCCTGCGCACACGTCGTCATCCCTGCGCACAGTCCGTCATCCCTGCGCAAGCAGGGATCTCAAACAGACAGCTTTGATACTAACCTTAAACATTTATCCTCGATGCGGATGATTGAGATCCCTGCTTGCGCAGGGATGACGACGTGTGCGCAGGGATGACGGACTGTGCGCAGGGATGACGGATGGAGCGGCTGGGATCATGATAGCTTTAGTTGTCGATATGGCGTCACTGTGCGAAGTTAACATCAATAACGGTTTATCGCCCGATCGGCGTGTGCTAATATTCCATCACACAATAAAATCATCCTCTGGAGTTAGTTTATGCGCATCTTACATGTATTGTGGATGAGTTTACTCACCTGTATGAACCTGGCTTACGCCAAAGACCTGCCTACCCAACTGCCTAACCACAAATTGACGTTTGAGCGCCCAGTCATCGTACCCGCGCCACCTGAGTTGAAAGCAAAAGCGTATATTCTCGTTGATGCCCACAGCGGGCGTGTATTGGTTGAAAAAGAGGCTGATAAGCGGCTACCACCGGCAAGTCTCACAAAGATGATGACGATGTATATCGTCTCAGCGGCGATTCGCGAGGGCAAGGTTAAGCTTGGTGATAAGGTTCGAATCTCTGAAACAGCATGGCGATCTGAAGGCTCGAGAATGTTTTTGAAACTTGGCACTGAAGTGCCCGTCGAACACTTGATACGTGGTGTCGTGATTCAGTCGGGTAACGATGCGTGTGTCGCCTTAGCTGAACATCTTGCAGGTAGTGAAGATGCTTTTTCTGATTTGATGAACCGCCAGGCTGCACTACTCGGTATGACACACAGTAATTTTACCGATAGTACCGGTATGCCACATGCTCACCATTACTCGACACCACGTGATCTCGCGATCTTAGCACGTGCGCTTATCCGTGATTTCCCTGAGGAATACCAGTGGTATAAAGAAAAATGGTTTACGTATAACGGTATTCGCCAGCCCAACCGCAATCGTTTGTTGTGGCGTGATCCAACAGTTGATGGTATCAAAACGGGCCATACGAGTGCGGCGGGCTATTGTCTCGCGTCATCAGCCAAGCGCGGTAATATGCGTCTTATCGCTGTTATCATGGGTGCGCCTAGCGATGCTAAGCGTGCTGCGCAAAGTCAGCGTTTGTTAACCTATGGTTTCCGTTTCTACGAAACGCCTAAAATATACGACGCCGGCAAAAAAGTGGCGAAAGCGCGTGTTTGGTATGGTACGTCTAAGACGATTCCAGTCGGTGTTTTCCACGATTTTTATGTGACTGTGCCGCGCGGTACCGCGCAGAAAATCAAACTTGAGACACACATCAATCCTAAGCTTGAAGCTCCGATCAAAAAAGGACAGGAAATTGGTGAGATCATTGTGAAGCAGGGTGACTTAGTGGTTGATAAACATCCGCTACGCGCACTGACTGAAGATCCACGCGGCAACATCCTTATGCGACTTCGTGATCGCGTTCAGCTCGCCTTGTATGACTGGTTCCATTTTGGTGCCGATAGTGATGTCGAAGATGATGAAGATGCAGCCAAAGATGCACCTAAAGTAAGTGACAAAGACAAAGCTAAGACAGCACAAAAAACAAAGGACACGAAATAATGCGGACCCAAACAGTCACCTACCACGATGGTGACACGGCGTGCCATGGCTACATGGCTGTCCCTGCCGATGTCAGCGGACCGCGTCCTGTTGTGCTCATTGCTCACGACTGGACGGGTTGTAATGAGTTTGCAAAAAATCAGGCAGAAGAGATGGCAAAGCTAGGCTTTGTCGGTTTTGCGCTCGATATATTCGGTGAGGGCCGTTTGGGTAGCGATAACGATGAAAAAGCAAAGCTCATAGCGCCTTTCTTGGATGATAGAAAGTATTTGCTAAGACGAATGCTTGCTGCATTTGATTGTGTGTCTGCACAACCTGACGTCGATAGCAACAAGATGGCTGCTATTGGTTTTTGTTTCGGTGGCTTGTGTGTGTTGGACTTGGCACGCAATGTAGCGCCTCTACGCGGTATTGTGAGCTTTCACGGCATTCTTGTACCACCTGATGATGTGAGCGAAAAGCCAATGACAACAAAGCTTCTTGTCTTACACGGTTATAACGACCCGATGGTGCCCATGGAGCAGGTGAGTGGCTTTTGTCAGGAGATGGACAAGCGGGGCGCCGATTGGCAGTTGATGATGTATGGTCAGACGATGCATGCATTTACCAACCCCGTTGCTAACGATAAAGATTTGGGAACTGTTTACTCAGAAAGAGCTGCTGCGCGTGGCTTTCAAATGATGCGCACTTTTTTTAACGAGCTTTTTGCATAGTGTCTTCTAACTGGAGTACTGAGTGATTCGACATTACATTGCGTTGTTACTCATATTGCTTACGTCTCTTAGCGGGGGAACGATAGCACTAGCCGATAACGTTGGCTCTTCTCAGTACTCACCATCACTTATCACGCAATACCTTGCAAGCGCTAAACGCGAAAATTCGTTACTAGCGGAACAGGTAAAGCAATATCGAGAAGCGCGCGCCAAAGATTGGAAAGGCATTATGCCGAAGACTGTTGATGTCAAAGTTGTCGATAGGTTTCGCGTCCGCATGCAAGTAGCTCAAGAAACGCTTGCTGGCGTTATTGATAAACAGCAAGAACTACAACGCCGCCTAGCGCAACTTAGTGAACGCCAATCGAGTCTGCTCGCGACGTTGCGTAATGTTAAGGTTACTGACGATAATAATGACAAAGTGAAGCGTCAGGAGAAAAAACTTAAATACCGCCTGTCGTTAATCAATCGCAAGATAGAGCTTAACAAAGAGTGGTTAAGCGAGCTTGCTAAAACACAAAACCATATGAATCAGTTGCGGGTCATCTCTGATGAATACTTAAGTGCATTACAAGATCGCTTTGCTGTTCAGCGTGAAAAAGCACGCTTACATGATCTACAAGCAGCAAGGGTGATGAGTGAGCGTGAGCAAAAAGCCTTGTTGCTCGATATTCAAAAATATCAAAATGAGTTAAAGCGTCTACCGCAAAATGCACACACGACAGAACGCGCGCTGACGCTATCGATGAAAATACAATTTGCGCGAAAACGCATTGCAGTAAGCGAGCTTAATTTTGCGATTAATGAATTGCGCGCGCGTGTAAATCCATTTGTCGATGCTATCAGCGGCAATATGCCGATCAGTCACTTGACTGAAGTTAGTCGTAGGTTTGCGCCGTTACGCGCTGAAATCGATGGGCTGCGCAAACGCATTATCGAACAACAGAAGGGACTTGCAGCACACACGGAGACACTGCTTGCTAGTGTCAAAGTAAACAGCATCACAGAAGATGCTATCGATGCGTATAAACGAGAAATCGCAGGGATTTCTAAGTCGTTTAATGTTTTAAAAACACGTATTGATGCGATTGCTAAGCGACTCGGCGAGCATAGCAAAGCTGTGCAGAAGGCTTTGCGCGGCCATTATACTAAACGTAATGGGTTATTTACTTTTCAAGCTGCTGTGTGGCAAGAGTTACAAGAAAAGCTTGTCGACATACCGTCGCTTGCTTATGAAAAGACAAAAATCTTATTTAATCACATTGCTGTTGGTGCGGGGTACTTAACGCAAACTCAATTTTTATTCTATTGCTTAATCGGGCTTGTGATACTAGGCGCAGCCTTGCCGTTGACACGCTATCTCGAGCAGGCGAACAAACGCTTGTGGGAAAAACGGGGTCGAGTGAGTATTAATCTAGGCTACGGTCTCTCTCAATTTATGCTAGAAAATATGGCGGTCCTAATTGGTTTTGTGTTGTTTATGTGGACCGTTTTGTACTGTGGTGTCCCGTATACCGCCTATCGTATGTTCCTCTACTTATTCTTTCTGTGGTTTTCATTACGACTGACTGTTTCGATTGCCCGTCTAAGTCTCGTTGAGACGATGCAAAATGTCGAGGGGCGCGATGTAAAGCTTTATCGACGGCTTAAGTGGACGGTGGCAATTGGCGGTGTGATTGGTGCGTTTGCGATTGTCGTACATCAACTCTTTAATCAATACGTCATACTCGATTTAAGTAATCGCTTGCTGATGTTGTTTTTCTTAGTGTTGGGCTTTTTCTTGTTTTACGCTTGGCGCGTATTTCCAAGTTTGGTGAGCGACACTTATCGTGCAGAGCGTCCCTATGTTTATCGCGCGACAGTAATCTTAAGTATTCTCGTGCCAATTAGTTTAACGTCGACAGCCATTGTGGGTTTGCTCGGTTACATGGATGTTGCGTACTCGCTTAGTACGTATCAGGTTTTATTTCTGCTTATCATTACAGCCTATGTCATTCTGCGTGGTGTTATCATCGATACGTTTGATTTACTTGCCGATGTTGTTGTGCGGCGTACCAAGAACGGCTGGCTGCTCTATGAAGCGTTTATTAAACCAGTTGACCGCATCTTGCGTTTATTGTTACTGCTCACAACGATTATTGCACTCTACATGAGTTACGGTTGGACCGATCAAAAAGCTGCGTTTGTTTATATTAAAGAAATTTTAACGACACCTTACTACACCAATGAAACAGGTGCTGTTAGTATTTCTATTTTAAGTTCAGTATATTTTGTCTTGTTGTGGGCCGTTGTGATTTGGGCTGCACGCTGGACGCGTGAATTTAGTTATCGTTGGTTTTTTAGTCGAGTAAGAGATAAAGCAACGCGCAATAGCCTGTCTATCTTTTTGCAATATACGGTCGTTGTCATCATCGCCGTTCTGACCTTACGCGTTCTCGGTATCGATTTAACAGGTCTTACGTTTATCTTGAGTGCCTTAGCCCTTGGACTTGGTTTCGGTCTGCGCGATGTGGCGAATAATCTTGTCAGCGGTGTCTTTTTATTGATGGAACGTACCGTGCGAGAGGGTGATCTAATCTCAGTTGCTGAGTTTGAGGGTAGAGTGACGAACATTGGTGTACGCGCGCTCACGATAACGACATGGGACCAGCTAGAAGTCATTATCCCTAATGCCGAAACATTCAATAAAGCATTTACGAACTGGACACACCAAGACAGTATCGTTAGGACTGTGCTAAATATTAAAGTCCAGCGTAGTGATAGTCCGCACCGTGTACACGCGATTATTATTGATGTGCTCGAACATGCCGAAGCGATATTGACCGACCCGCCTCCACAAGTATTTTTACGCGAGCTTGCAAATGATCTCGTTGAGTTCGAGGTGCGTTACTTTATCAATCTCGAGGAGCACATGCGGGTTGCCGTTAAATCACAGATTCTCTTTGCGATATGGGATGCGTTTATGGAGCACGGTATTAAACCGCCATACCCAGTACAAGATATCAATGTGCGGACTTTACCACCCTTGCCAGAGCCTTCGAGCTAGATCACTTTTGATTTAACTTCACCACGATGCAGTTTGGTGATGATGGTATCACCTGATTTGACATCGCCGCTATCACGTACCACAAGTTTTTTGTCTTCTGAAAAACAGATTGCATAACCTCGCTCTAATGTCGCCAGTGGGCTTAAGGCATTTAAGGTTTTAGCAATGTGACTGACCATGTCTTGTTTCGTCTTTAGCAAGTTTAGAGACGTTGTCGATAAGCGCTCTTTTAGCTGAGAGAGATTTTCAGACATCGTTTTAAGCTTGCGATGTGGGGCGCATTGTGCAAGGCGGTGGTTTAAATGTGTAATACGTAGTGCAGGACGTTTTAACGTTTCATCCATCGCTTTTTGTAAGCGCGCACTTAAATAATCTAGCGTTTGGTGTTGGCTTTGACAGTAGCGTTTTGGATCAGGTAGACGTTTTTGTAAGTGATGGACTTGCTGGGTTAGATGATGCAAACGCTGGGTTACTGTATGTGTCATACGATTTAACTGATTGGTCACAGTGAGTATGATATCGCGCACATCGGGTGAAACGATTTCGGCAGCTGCTGTCGGCGTTGGTGCGCGTAAATCACTTGCGAGATCGGCAATGGTGGTATCAATCTCATGGCCGATACCTGTGACAATAGGAATTTTACTCGCGCGTATGAGGCGCGCTAACTTTTCATCGTTAAAACACCATAAGTCTTCGAGTGAGCCGCCACCGCGTACGAGTAACAACACGTCACATTCATTTCGTTTATTTGCACTCGTTAGTGCTTGAATGATGTGTGTTGCCGCATCAGCACCTTGCACGAGCGTTGGGTAGATAATAACGTTGAGTAAGCTAAAACGACGCTTAAGTGCTGTGCACACATCGTGTAAGGCGGCACCTGTTGCCGATGTGATGACGCCAACGGTTTTAGGTAGCGCTGGTAAAGGGCGTTTTAGTGCGTCGTCAAATAAGCCCTCGTCGGCTAAGCGTTTTTTGAGTTGCTCGAAGGCACGAAGCAGTGCGCCATGCCCCATTTCTTCGATGAATTCGACAATCAATTGGAAATCACCACGTCCTTCGTAAAGACTCACACGCGCCTTAACGAGCACCTGCATACCTTCTTGCGGGGTGAAGTTGATTCGCTGGTTGTTGCCGCGAAACATGGCGGCGCGTATCTGCGCTTGATCGTCTTTCAACGTGAAATACCAATGGCCCGAGCGCGGCACAACAAAGTTCGAAATTTCACCCTCCACCCACACGGTCGTAAAGTGCCCCTCGAGTAAGTTGCGGGTCTCCCGGTTGAGTTCACTGACTTTATAGATCTGAGTAGGTGAGGTCTCGGCTTGCATTTCGCGCATCCTGCTTGGGTCAAAATGATGAGATTACCAGTGGGACGTTTAACTGTCTATTGTGACTTAGGTGTCTAATATTTCACACAATCCCTTCGTTTTTTATCGATTTTAGTATATAATGATCCGTTAAATTCAATCTTGCCAGAGGGGTGTCATGATGGAACGTGTTAAGGATGCGGCGCTGACGTTTGATGATGTGTTGCTTGTCCCTGCCCACTCGCGTGTGTTGCCTAAAGACGTTGATTTATCTAGTAATCTTACTCGCCGAATCAAACTTAAAATTCCACTTTTAGCCGCTGCGATGGATACCGTGACGGAGGCTAGACTCGCCATTGCGCTCGCGCAAGAAGGCGGAATCGGCATCATCCACAAGAATATGACCATCGAGAGTCAGGCTGCTCAAGTGCGCCAGGTGAAGAAATTTGAAAGTGGGGTAGTGCGCGATCCTGTGACAGTCTCACCGATGACCACAGTCGCCGAATTACTCGATATTACTGAGGCACACGAATTTTCAGGGGTCCCCGTCGTTGACGGTAATAAACTCGTCGGTATTGTGACGAGCCGTGATGTGCGTTTTGTCAGCGATCGTAATATGCCAGTTGCTGAACTGATGACCCCACAAGATCAGTTAGTCACAGTTAAAGAAGGCACCTCACACGATGAAGTGATGGCCAAATTCCAACAACACCGCATTGAAAAAGTCTTAGTCACCGACGATACCTTCCAACTGCGTGGCTTGATCACAGTACGCGATATTGAAAAAGCGAGCGAAAAGCCTTACGCCTGTAAAGATGATGAGGGTAGGTTACGTGTTGGTGCTGCGGTTGGTATTGCTAAAAACAATCAAGAACGCATCAAGGCGCTCGTCGAAGCGGGTGTCGATGTGTTAGTGGTTGATACAGCCCATGGTCACTCACAAGGTGTTATCGACAGTGTGGCCTGGTTAAAGAAACATTACCCTGATGTTGAAGTTATTGCTGGTAATATCGCTACGGCAGATGCTGCGCGCGCGTTAGCTGATGCGGGTGCAGATGCGGTTAAAGTCGGTATTGGCCCTGGCTCGATTTGTACGACACGTATTGTCACGGGTGTTGGCGTACCGCAAATTACCGCAGTGATGCAAATTGCTGAAGCATTGCGTGATAGCGATGTATCTATCATCGCCGATGGTGGTATTCGCTTCTCAGGTGATATCAGCAAAGCGCTCGCAGCGGGTGCTCATGCCGTAATGCTAGGCAGCTTGCTTGCGGGTACTGATGAAGCGCCGGGCGAAATTGAACTTTATCAGGGACGTACTTACAAATCCTATCGTGGTATGGGTTCGATCGGCGCGATGGAAAAAGGCTCTAGCGAGCGTTATTTTCAAGATACCGCGCAGTCGGACAAACTTGTCCCTGAAGGTATTGAAGGGCGCGTTCCTTATAAGGGATCACTTGCCAACATCGTTCATCAACTCATCGGCGGTTTGCGCGCGAGCATGGGTTATACCGGAAGTCCAACTATCGATGTGTTACGCACCGAGACGACATTTGTCCGTGTTAGCCCCGCGGGTATGCGCGAAAGCCATGTACACGATGTTAGAATTACCAAACAACCACCTAACTACCAAGTAGATTCCTAATGCAAGACATACATGCTGATAAGATACTGATTCTTGATTTTGGTTCACAGACCACCCAGCTTATCGCGCGTCGCGTGCGTGAAATTGGGGTGTATTGTGAGATTCATCCATTCGATATGGCGGCTGATGCTATTCGCGCTTTTAATCCGCGAGGGGTTATTCTCTCAGGTGGTCCGCAGTCTGTCACGGGTGAAAAAACCCCACGTGCAGATTCGCTCGTCTTTGAGTTAGGCGTGCCTGTTCTCGGTATTTGTTACGGCATGCAGACAATGGCGAAACAATTAGGCGGTGAAGTTGAGATCGCAACGCACCACGAATTCGGTCGTGCACCTTTAGACATTAAGGCCACATCAGAATTAATGCCGAATGCGAAAGAAGGTGAATCCTTAACGGTGTGGATGAGTCACGGTGACCACGTCACACGCGTTCCCGACGGTTTTAATGTGGTAGGTTCATCGACGAATGCACCGATCGCAATGATTGCTGATGAAAAGAGAAAATTTTACGGTGTGCAATTTCATCCTGAAGTAACCCATACACCATGCGGTCAGGCATTACTCGGCCATTTCGTGTTAACACTGTGTGGTTGTCCGGCTAACTGGACGGCTGCAAACATTATCGACGATGCGATTGAACACATTCGTGAAAAAGTAGGGGATAGCGACGTCTTGCTCGCGATATCAGGTGGTGTTGACTCGTCGGTGGTTGCAGCGTTATTGCAACGCGCGATAGGCAAACAACTACACGCAGTATTTGTTGATAATGGTTTATTAAGACAGAACGAAGCGAGTCAAGTGCGTAAGGTGCTCGCTGAAACACTCGGTATTGAGATACATTTTGTCGAAGCACAAGAACGCTTCTTAAGCGCGCTTAAAGGCGTGTCCGATCCAGAAGAAAAACGCAAAATCATCGGTAAAACGTTTATCGATGTTTTTGATGAAGAAGCGAAACGCTTACCCAATTGCCAGTTCTTAGGTCAAGGTACGATTTACCCCGATGTCATCGAGTCAGCGGCGGCGAAAACGGGTACGGCAACAGTGATTAAATCACATCACAACGTGGGTGGTTTACCAGAACGCATGCAGTTAACATTACTCGAACCTTTACGCGAACTTTTCAAAGACGAAGTGCGTCGTATTGGTTTAAATCTTGGTTTACCTGCAGAGCTCGTCCAACGCCATCCGTTCCCAGGACCGGGGCTCGCTGTACGTGTCTTAGGTGAAATTAAAGAGTCTTATCTAGAAGTATTACGTAAAGCCGATGCGATTTTTATCGACGAATTACGCATGAACGATCTCTATCACCATGTTAGCCAAGCTTTTGTCGTGTTTTTACCGGTCAAAGCTGTTGGGGTTAAAGGTGATGCGCGCTACCATGACTATGTTGTTGCGATCCGCGCTGTCACGACAACGGATTTTATGACGGCAGATTGGGCGGCCTTGCCACACGATTTTCTAGCACATGTTGCAAACCGTATTATGAACGAAGTACACGGCATTGCGCGTGTGACTTATGATATTTCGAGTAAACCGCCCGCGACTATTGAGTGGGAGTAATGGTCAATCAAGACGAAGCCTTTATGCTCGAAGCATTACTCGAAGCTGATAATGCTGAGCGTATTGGTGAAGTGCCTGTGGGTGCAGTCTTGGTCCACGACAATGCGATCATCGCACGAGCCCACAACAAACCGATAGCAACTTGCGACCCTACGATGCACGCCGAGGTCAACGTCTTACGGCTTGGTGGTAAGGTTTTGCAGAATTATCGGCTCATTGACACAACACTTTTTGTCACACTCGAGCCTTGCGTGATGTGTATGGGTGCTATCATCCATGCCCGGGTAGCTCGTGTTGTGTTTGGGGCATTCGATCCTAAAACAGGAGCCTGCGGCAGCGTCTTTTCATTACACGATGAACCGCGTTTAAATCATCGTCTTACCGTTAGAGGCGGCGTGTTAGAGGCCGAGAGCCGTCACAAGCTACAGAGCTTTTTTACAAAGCGTCGCTAGTGTGCTAAATTAGCCTTTTCATGATAAATCGACTAGATAAATTTTTCGTATAATAGTTATCAAAAACTTAAAACTGTTGAATTTTTAAAAGAGAGAATGCTATGCCTAAACATCGCAAGCAAAGGTATTTTAATACAAGCCTCGAACAGTATGAAAAAAAGCATAATGAGCAAGTAGATAAAATGATGAGAGTAACTACGTAAGAATTCCACGCAACTTCTGGAATTTTATCACCGGTTGGTGGCCACCCTTTATCTCGCTTGGTATTGGTTTAGGACTCGGGGCGGGTACAATCCTTGCGGGGATCTACCTGTTTCCTACACTACCTATACTCCTCCCGGTCGGTTTTGGTCTAGCTGCCGTGATGTCTTTGCCCATGGCGCGAAAACTCGCGATGTCACCCGATGCACGTTTCGTGCTGCTAGGAGGGGTTGCCGCCTTTTTAGGACTTGCGGGTGCGTTGTTTATGCCACCGTTATTACCTGCGGCTGCGGTTTTGGGTGTGACTTCTATTGCATTAGCGATACCAAGCGTATTACACAAAGCTTACTATGCTCGCGTGTCACCTGCGTGGAATAATGAATTTAAAAAGTTATATCGAGCTTTGGGTTCCAAGCGAAATGCGCGTTCGTTTCTAAGCAAGCACAGAGCCTCTTTTAATCTGGCAGGGCTTGGTGCGTTAGGTGTTGTGGGTGGTGCAAGCCTCATGGCACTCGCGGTGTTTTTCCCAGCTTTCGTTGCGACGTTTATTCCAGTGATGTGGTTCGGTGGTTTTGCCATTGCCGCCATGGGTACTGGTTTTATTATGACAACCTTGTTGTGGTCACCTAAATTGCGTCCGGCCGCAATATTGATTGCGGGTGGAGTGCTTGCCGCAGCGAGTACTTTTGTAATACCTGGTGTGTTACCCATCGCAGCGACGATAGCACTTCTTACAGCGGGTTGTGGCTTGTCACTGATTTCGCTATTCGATGCAGCAAAAGAGTCAGGAACAGCGCTTATACGTATGAGTCCTCGTTTTGATGCAAGTACGGTAGCTCACACCTATCAGACTGCAAACAAAACAAGAAAGGAAGTTACAGCATATGCACGGTTGTTTGCGGATGGAAAGCATGGCTCTGATGTTGAAAATGGTGATGATTTTGGCTTTGGCGTAGATTTTTCATCAACTTCTTCCACCTCATCACACAGCTAATAAAAAAGGGGCGATGACGCCCCTTTTTTATTGCAAAGAACAATAGTTCTTATTGACGGAAACCACCGCCACCACGACGTCCACCACCGCGGTCTTCTTTCGCGAGGTTTACACGAATTTGACGACCACCTAAGTCGGTACCGTCTAATTTCAATGCTGCCTCAGCGCCGCTAGCTTCTGCGAAGGTAATAAAAGCAAAGCCTTTAGAGCGACCGGTTTCACGATCGGTAATGAGTTTACATTCTGCGATATTGCCATACGCGCTAAAAGTCGCTTCCAAATCTTCGGAAGTGGTTTGGAAAGGTAGGTTTCCAACATAAATTTTTGTCTGGTTCATGAACAGTGCCTCAGTTAGTCAAAAAAATTCACCTTGAGCCTAGTGAAGAGAGATTACAAACAAGAACATTGCTCGAACCGAATCACATGTGACTAGATGACGAGGCGTATTGTAACAAGATTGGCTAGAAAATGGTAGGGATTCTGAATATTTTCTCATCATTTGTCTGTCGTGGATTTTTATCTATTGACTTGTCAAACGGGGCAGTTTTTGCTTTAAACTCATGTTCATGCTAAGATAAACGCATTGAGGAATTTTTATTTGTGGAATGGATAGGAAAAAACTTATGGCAGGCTTAAAAGGTGTTTCTAGACGCGTTTCTCGAAAGAAAATGGCTAGTAGAATGACGAATGTGAAGCATGAGAAAACATTTCGAGGCTTTTTAGCGAGAACATTTGAGCGTAGTATGCCATTCATCCGTCGTCAAATGCCTGCTGTTGGTTCAATCATCGCACTAGGCATCAGTTTTCTTTTTCTGGCGCTTGCGATTACGTTTCCAGCGCTAGGGTTTCTTTTCTTTCCTATCGCAGCCTTTGCCATGGGGGCCGTCGTTGCCCAAGTTTTACTCAGCATCCCTATGATTGGCTACATTTTTCATGAAACTATGCCATTTGCCATGTCCCTGGGAATCGTTGCTGGGATAGATATTGCACTTTGTGGCCTGATTCCTGGTCCTACGTCATTTCCGTTTGCTATTGCGGGTGTAACCCTCGCATCGTTCTGCCTAGGCCAAGCCTTAGTTTCTGTGGATATTTCGTTTAATCCATTTAAGCCAGTCTACCCGCTGACGTCAGAAGTGGCGGCCGATAGCGAAGAAGAGTCTTACGACACCGAGAATGGGCTCACTGGGTTCAGTACATCAGAAGTTTCCGTGGCGTTTCCTATCGATTTGTCGGCGAAGGCAAAAGTTGTTGCTACCCCTGATGCAAGTACTGAGTTAGTCAGCCAAGATCCCGCGGCAGCAGTTACGAACTTTAGCATGTGACACAAAACGACTACCTAGCTACCCCAATATCGGGTATAATTGCGACCAAATTCTTCTTGTGTGTCATGGAAAATTCCAATGCAAATATTCTTAAGTTGTGAGGCAGCTTTACCCGATTTTGTATTATCACGTGAGTTTGAGCTCGCTAAGCGTATTGCTCCTGAATTGACCCAGGTGACCTGTCATGCGCTTTATGCGTTACAATCGGAAATTACACTTGATAAAGCGGCACTCGACTTAAGTGAGTCGGTCTTAAAGGCCCAGGCCATCAATGATGCACCGCTTACGAAACCTAATGGTATTCTCATCTTACCGCGAATTGGCACTATTTCGCCTTGGTCAAGTAAAGCAACCGACATCTTGCGCGCAAGTGGTTTGACCCATATCGCGCGTATTGAGCGCGGCTTGTTTTACCAATTTTCGTCTGTAACAGATCTTGATAGCAAAGCACTACAAGCCATTGCCAATGCACTTTGCGATCGTATGACACAAACGACGGTGATTTCAGGCCAAGCGCTGCCCGAAATATTCAATGAACACACACCCGAGGCGTTAGTTGTCATTGACGTTCTCAACGAGGGTAAGCGCGCTATCGAAAACGCGAATTCAACACTCGGTCTTGCTTTATCTAGCGATGAAATCGATTACCTCTACGCGAGCTATAACGATCTTAATCGTAACCCGACTGACATTGAGCTCATGATGTTTGCGCAAGCTAACTCTGAGCATTGTCGCCATAAAATCTTTAACGCTGACTGGGTTATCGATAGCGAGAAGAAGACACACTCACTTTTTTCTATGATCAAACACACTTATCAAGAACATCCCGAAGGCGTGTTAACCGCATACAGCGATAATGCGGCTGTGATTGAAGGCAGTCCTGCGACGTGGTTTTTCGCTAACGACGCCGATTACGGTTATACGCGCCATGTTGAGGCGATGCATGTTGTTGCTAAGGTTGAAACTCACAACCATCCGACTGCGATTGCACCTTTCCCGGGAGCAGCCACGGGTGCCGGCGGTGAGATTCGCGATGAGGGTGCGACGGGACGTGGTGCTAAACCTAAGGCAGGTTGTGTCGGTTACATGGTCTCAAACCTTAGGATTCCAGGAAACGAAAAGCCTTGGGAAAAAACAGCGGGTTTGCCTGATACGATAGCCTCACCGCTCGATATTATGATCGAAGCGCCAATTGGAGCAGCGTCGTTTAATAATGAATTCGGTCGGCCCAATCTCACCGGTTTTTTTAGAACCTACGAACAGTTGACGTTTGATAGTCGTGGTAATGAGGAATGGCGTGGTTACCACAAGCCTATTATGATCGCAGGTGGTCTTGGCAGTATCCGCGACATGCATGTGAAAAAACAAACGCTCAACGCACGAGCTCTGGTTGTTGTCATCGGAGGGCCAGCACTTGCCATTGGTCTTGGCGGTGGCTCTGCTTCGTCACAACAAAGTGGTGGGCAAACAGCTGAGCTTGACTTTGCTTCGGTGCAGCGTAGTAACCCTGAAATGCAACGCCGTGCGCAAGAAGTTATAAGTACGTGTGTCGCGTTAGGTGATAGTAATCCTATTTTGAGTATTCACGATGTCGGTGCGGGCGGCTTATCGAATGCTGTACCAGAAATTCTTCACGATAGCAGGCGAGGCGGGCGTATTGAATTACGTCATATTCCAAACGCTGAACCAGGTATGTCACCGCTTGAGATTTGGTGTAACGAGGCGCAAGAGCGTTATGTGCTTGCAATCGGCGAAGACAATATAGAGCGATTTGAAGCGATTGCCGAGCGTGAACGTTGTCCGTTTGCAGTCATTGGCGAAGTGAGTGATGAAGAACATCTTATCGTTGGCGATGCACACTTCGATAATAATCCCGTTGATTTACCGATGGCAACGTTATTTGGTAAACCGCCAAAAATGTTGCGTGATGCCAACCACCACACGATTCCAAAAAAACCACTAGCTACAGACGCAATCGATCTTAAAGAAGCGTATGAACGTGTTTTACAACACCCAACGGTTGCGAGTAAAAACTTTTTAATTACGATTGGCGATCGCAGTGTCGGCGGATTGACTGCGCGTGACCAAATGGTCGGGCCGTGGCAAGTACCCGTTGCCGATGTTGCTGTGACGGCGAGTGGATATTTTGATACACACGGCGAGGCGATGGCCATGGGTGAACGCACACCGATAGCGGTCTTACAACACGCACCTGCAGCACGAATGGCGGTCGGTGAAGCGCTTACTAACATTGCTGCAGCACAAATTGAAAAAATGGGTGACGTAAAACTTTCTGCAAATTGGATGGCGGCAGCAAATCATCCTGGTGATGAAGCGGGATTGTATTCCGCGGTGCGCGCCGTTGGTCTCGAGCTTTGTCCAAAACTCGGTATTTGTATTCCAGTCGGTAAAGATTCGATGTCAATGCAAACGCGTTTTACGCGCGATGGTGAAACGCAAACAGTAACGGCACCTCTATCACTTATTATCACCGCGTTTGCGACAACACCCGATGTTAGAAAAACACTAACGCCGCAATGCGACCTAGAAGAAGAGACAACATTATTGTTGATTGATATTGCCAAGGGCAAACAGCGCCTAGGCGCATCGATACTCGCACACGTATTTGATGAGCTTGGTGACAGTGTTGCTGATGTTGATGACCCAACCGCACTGAAACACTTCTTCGAAGCGATACAAACGCTTAACCAAAACGACTTATTACTCGCTTATCACGATCGTAGTGATGGCGGTTTATTCGCAACGCTATCTGAAATGGCTTTTGCGAGCCATTGCGGTTTCGATGTCGATGTGACAGCACTTGGCAGTGATCCTATGGCCATCTTATTTAACGAAGAATTAGGCGCGGTTATACAAGTGCGCGCAAGTGATTGTGAACGTGTCAAACAAACGTTTAAAGAATATGGCTTGGGGCACCATGTTTTCGAGCTTGGTAAGCCTACAAACGATGACCGTATTCACGTCAAGTTAGCTAATGAAATCATCATTGACGATGAGCGTGCACGTTTACAATCGCTGTGGCAAGAAACGAGCTACCGTATTCAAGCGTTGCGTGATGATCCTGCTTGTGCTGAAGCGGAATTTACTATGCCAGCTCGTGATCCGGGGCTAACGCCTGTCGTCACGTTCGATTTACCTGATGATGCTGCTCCGACAGCTTTACTAGCACGCCCCAAAGTTGCGATTTTACGCGAGCAGGGCGTGAATGGTCACGTTGAAATGGCTGCTGCGTTCGAGCGCGCGGGTTTTAATGCCATCGATGTCCACATGCAAGATATAATCGACGGCAATGTTGATTTGATCGATTACCGCGGCGTTGCTGCCTGTGGCGGCTTCTCCTACGGTGATGTGCTCGGTGCCGGTCGCGGGTGGGCGAGTTACATTCGCCATCATCAAGCGGTGAGCGATGTGTTTAGCGCATTTTTCACACGCGATGATACATTCACGCTAGGGGTTTGTAACGGTTGCCAAATGCTTTCGCAATTGCGTGATCTTATTCCTGGCGCAAGTCATTGGCCACAATTTATCAATAACCAAAGCGGCCAATTCGAGGCACGTCTTGTCAGTGTTGAAGTGATGGATTCTCCATCAATCTTCTTAAACGGCATGACAGGTTCGAAGCTACCTGTTGTTGTGTCGCACGGTGAAGGGCGGGTGACTGATGTACACAATGATGCGCAAGTTTGCCTGCGTTATGTTGATAACCACGGTGAGGCGACAACTCGCTATCCGTTTAATCCAAATGGCAGCATCAACGGTGTCACAGGCTTAACAACGACCGATGGCCGCGCGACGATCTTGATGCCACACCCAGAACGATTGCAGCGCGCGCTCAACTACTCGTGGGCACCACGGGCGTGGGGTGACAAGTCACCTTGGATGCAAATGTTTCATAATGCGTTTGGGTTTTGTAAGTGATAATTCTCTACCCACTATGATTAACGCATAAGATAACGTACAATCCCTGTATGCAAAACCATTGGTAAAGGGATTTTACCTATGTGGCGGCCCATCGATTACATCAACAACCATCGTTTCTTACTGGTATTGTTGTCATTGCTGGTCTTTTTCGTCTCATTGCCGCTACTTGAAACTTACCATGTTCATTATTTTTTCAATGTCTTTCTTGCCGTCATTCTAATAACGGGCATCTACGCTATCACCCATGAAAATTGTTGGGTGCTAGGTCTAGGCGCCATCTTGGCGGCTTCAGTACTTGCGTTTGCTATCGCGGGTGATTTACATCTCGAGGGCAATACTCTGTCTATCGTTCACGAAAGTCTTGGGCTCTTGTTTTTTCTCATGATCGGTTTGATTGCGTTTAGGACGATTCTAACAGTCGAAATTGTGACGACGAATACATTGTATGGCGCGATGAGTTCATTTTTACTGATCGGCTTATTCTGGTGTCATGTGTACATGCTCATCGATACCTTAAATCCAGATGCGTTTAACTTCGCAACGACTATCTTGAGTCGTGAAGCGCGCATGGAACATTTCATCTACTACAGTTTCGTGACACTCACAACATTGGGCTATGGTGATGTGCGACCTATCGGTGAGTTTGCGAGGCTTTTTGCTTGGTTAGAGGCTGTGACCGGGCAATTCTTTTTAACGGTGTTGGTGTCACAACTTGTTGCAAGATTTGTGAGCTTTCGTCAAGTCTTGTATCAAGACGCTGCGAAGAATAGAGGGATTTCATAATGAGAATGCGTTGGTTGCTTTGCGTGATGATGACAATGTTGCTTGTCAGCTGTGGCGGTAAAGAGGATGACACGGCAGAGCTGCGCATTCGCCCCGTCAAATCGGTGGTTGTGAAGGCATCGGACTCACTTGTCGAGCGACAATTTCCTGGCAAGGTGTTGCCAACGCAACATGCGACATTATCGTTCGAAGTGCCGGGACGTTTGATCGAGTTATTAGTTTTAGAAGGTGACCAAGTCAAAAAGGGACAAAAAATCGCGGCACTCGTTGCTGATAAATACCGCGATGAAGTGAGCCGTGCAAAGGCTAAGCTCGAACTTGCCAAAGGACAGCTAGGTCGTGCAAAAGTATTAATTAAGAAAGATTTTATCTCGCGCTTTGAACTCGATAAGATCCAAACGAGTTATGATGTTGCCAAGGCAAACTTGAATAGTGCACAAAAGGATTTGAACGATACGGTTATTTTCGCGCCATTCAATGGCACGATTGCAAAAAGACACGTTGAAAATTTCGAACTTGTTAAAGAAAAACAACCGATCGTTGAACTACACAACGTCAAGTACGTTGATATTGAGACGAGCATTCCGGAAGATGTCATCTTAAACATTAGACAAGTTCAAGCTGACCAAGAAAAAAATAAAGAACGTATTCCAAAGGCCTTTTTCGAAGCGTTCCCTGACAAAGGATATGACCTTACCGTTAAAGAATTCTCATCGGCAGCTGATCCTGATACTCAGACCTATAGTGTCATATTTAAAATGCCTCAACCTGAAGAAATCACAGTCTTAGGTGGTATGACTGCTACGGTTAAAGTCGCAATTCCTGATATTAGTCATCGTGGTAATGCTGAAGGTTTTGTGGTACCTGCGAGCTCTGTTTTTATCGACAATAACAACAACCGCAAGGTGTGGGTTATCAACCCAGAAACCATGACGGTCTCGCCACGCGAGGTCGAAGTAACACGCTTAAACGATAAATCGATTCGTATTATTAAGGGGTTAAAAGAGGGTGAACGTATCGTGACTGCGGGTGTACATCTGATTCGTGATGGACAAAAAGTTAGATTGGTGCAAGGTCAAACGCAACAATGAACCTCGGTGAATATTCGATAGCCAAAAGTGTTGTTATATGGATGATGATAATCCTCATCGTCGGTGGTGGTTTTTACGCCTACGAACACTTAGGCAGACTTGAGGACCCCGAGTTTACGATTAAAGAAGCCGTTGTCATCACACCATACCCTGGCGCGACACCGCAAGAAGTCGAAGAGGAAGTGACCGATGAGGTCGAGCGTGCGGCACAACAACTCTCATATATAAAACGTATTGAATCAACATCACGTCCGGGGCATTCCGAAGTCAATGTCGTTATTCAAGATAGGTACAACCGTCACGATTTACCACAGATTTGGGATGAGTTACGGCGCAAAATAAATGACATGCAAAAAAAACTGCCGAAAGGTGCAGGACCATCGATAGTCAATGATGACTTTGGTGATGTTTACGGTATGTATTTCGCGTTAACAGGTGAGGGTTACTCGTATAAAGAATTACACGAGACGATGAAACAAATCGAGAAGCAATTACTGCTTGTCCCTGGTGTGGCAAAGGTCACAACGGCAGGTAATCTCCCCGAGCAGATCTTCATCGAAATCTCACAGGCGCGTATCGCTTCTCTAGGTATCTCATTACAAGACATTTACGCAACACTGCGCGCACAAAACCTAGTCAGTGAGTCGGGACAAGTGCAGGTGGGTGATGAGTATATACGGATTACGCCAAGCGGTTACATCAATTCGGTAAAAGCCATTGGTAATATTCTTATTGTCAGTCCTAAATCGAAAAAGCAGCTTTATCTAGATGACATTGCAACGATTAAGCGTGGTTACCAAGAGGTGCCTGATAAGCTCGTGTTTTACGATGGTAAACCTGCGATAACGTTCGGTGTCTCGGTTGTTAGTGATGGTAATGTCGTCAAAGTGGGGCAAGCGGTACGCAAGCGGTTAAGATACCTCTTTCAAGACTTTCCGCTTGGTTTAGATGTTCACGCTATCTATGAACAACCTAAGTTAGTCGAACAATCGGTGTCAGGGTTTGTTATCAATGTACTCGAAGCATTTGCGATTGTAATTGTTGTGTTGCTTTTTACGATGGGTTTGCAATCCGGCATTATCATCGGTGTTATTTTATTATTGACGGTACTTGGTACGCTTGCGTTTATGTATTTTTTCGCAATACCGCTGCAGCGGATCTCGCTTGGTGCGCTTATCATTGCGCTCGGTATGATGGTGGATAATGCGATCGTGGTTGTTGAAGGGATACTCGTGCGCGTGCAGGGTGGGCAAGATACATTGTCTGCATCGAGAGATGTCGTGCAATCAAATCAATGGCCATTATTGGGTGCTACGATTGTTGGTATATTGGCGTTTGCAGCGATCGGTTTATCGCAAGATTCGACAGGTGAATACACAGCTTCACTCTTTTACGTTATTTTAATTTCATTGTTACTTAGTTGGTGGCTTGCGTTAACAGCGGCACCGTTATTTTGTAACCTACTTTTAAAACCAGGCAAGGGCTCGGGAGGCGGCGAATCGTACGATGGCGGGTTATATCGCTATTATCGTGGTTTCTTACAAGGCTGCCTTAGTCAGCGAATGATGACCGTCGTTATCAGTGTGAGCCTACTTGTATTATCAATTTTCGGTTTCGGGTACTTAAAACCTGGCTTTTTCCCTGACTCGACGACCGCACTTTTTATGATTAACTATTGGCGCGTACAAGGATCGGATATTCGTGCGACACAACGCGAAATGTTAACACTGAGTAAAGACATTAAAAAACTTGATGGGGTCACCAATGTAACGAGTATCGTCGGTGGACCGGCGTTGCGTTTCACACTCGTTTATAACGTTGAAAAACATAATCCGAGTTACGGTCAATTTATTATTGGGGTAAAAGATTACCGTGATATCGATAAGCTTTCGCGTAAGGTGGTCGATTTAATCTCTGAACGGTATCCCCACGCAGAGCCCATAGCCGATAGGATTAGGCTCGGTACTTCTAAAGGGGCAAAAATTGAAGCGCGCTTGAGTGGGCCGGATGCAAAAATCTTGCGCCAATTATCACTCAAGATTCAAAATATATTTCACGAGAATGTTGAAGCTATCGATATTCGCGATGATTGGCGTCAACGCGTCAAGATTATTCGCCCCATCTTCTCCGAAGCCCTAGCGCGCAAAACAGGTATTACCCGACATGAATTGATGGATACCTTGCAGATGGTTTATTCGGGTAAACAGGTGAGTGTCTACCGGGAAGGTGACGAACTAATCCCTATCATTTCGCGCGCGCCAGGTACTGAGCGGCTTGATATTGCGTCTATGAGCGATGTGCAGATTTGGAGCCCTCTATTGTCGCGCGTAGTACCAATTAGCCAAGTGGTTAGTCGGGTGAAATATGATTGGCAAAACGACATCATCAAGCGCCGCAACCGCTTACGCACGATAACGGTGTCGTGTAACCCAGCGAATATTCCAGCTGGTACTTTATTTGAACAATTACGTCCTAAGGTTGAGGCTATTAAGCTACCGCCTGGCTTTTATATGGAGTGGGGTGGTGAGTTCGAATCCTCGCGTGATGCGCAAACGGCTCTTGCCAAGCAGCTGCCAGGCGGTTTCTTATCCATGATCGTTATTGTCGTTTTACTGTTTGGTACGGTTAAGCAACCGCTCATCATCTGGCTCAGTGTGCCGCTTGCCGTTATTGGGGTTGTGACAGGCCTCATGATTACCAATAATGCCTTTGAATTCATGGCATTACTCGGTTTCTTGAGTCTCACCGGTATGCTCATTAAAAACTCAGTTGTCCTGATCGATCAGATCGACCATGAAATTAATGAAGGAAAGCCCGCCTATCAAGCCATCATCCATTCTGCCTTGAGTCGTGCTCGTCCCGTGATTCTCGCAGCACTTACTACAGTACTTGGTATGATTCCCCTGTTGCAGGACGCATTCTTTAAAGCGATGGCGGTGACAATTATTTTCGGTTTGAGCTTCGCAACCGTGCTTACCCTTATTATAGTGCCCGTGTTATACGCCATTTTCTTCAAAGTGAAGCCCGAATCCCCAGCATCTACCCAAAAAACAACAACTTGATCGTAATGCAGCTGTGTAGTATTATGTATCCCCTATTGATGCGGGGTGGAGCAGCTTGGTAGCTCGTCGGGCTCATAACCCGAAGGTCATAGGTTCAAATCCTATCCCCGCTACCAGTATGAATAAAACGGCATTGCTCGTGGTAAAGATAGACGTTTAGTGGTCTAACCCGAGTAGTGATTAGAAACCCCTTTTAGGGGTTTTTTATTAGGTAGAGTATATTTAGGCAGTATGTTGTGGACACGTTGGAAGTTGTTATTGAAGATGCTGTTGGTGCATGCGGTTTAACGCTTTATGGCTTTCAATGGCATCCGCGTGATAAGACATTACGTGTGTTTGTCGAGGGTGACAATGCAGTCGATGTCGCAGCTTGCCAGGCAGTGAGTCGTCAATTGCGCGACACACTCGCGGTAAATGAGACCATTCGTGGTGATTATTCACTTGAAGTCTCATCACCCGGCATACAACGCCCTTTGTTAAAGCCCGCGCACTATATGCGGTGCATTGGTGAAACGATTGATGTGACATTAAAACGTAGTTTTAATGAAAGACGTCACATGTGTGGTGAGTTGAAAAAACTCGAGGGCGATACGGTCGAGCTGTTAGTGGATGGTGAAACGGTCCACATACAACTTGCTGATATTACTAAGGCTCATTTGGTTGTAGATATTCGTTTTTGACTTTAGTTGTGAGAGGCAACACTATGGAAAATATGGGTAAAGCATTACTTACTGTGGCTGAAACGGTCTCTTATGAGAAGGGTATCGATAAATCAGTCATCATTGATGCGATTAAAGCAGCGCTTGCGTCTGCCGCTCGTAAACGTAGTCACGCAGATATCGATGTGCGTGTTGATTTCGATATGGAACATGGCACGTACTCACTTTTTCGTCGTTGGCTCGTTGTCGACGATGAAAAACACGAAGATGACGATGAAGAGCCATTCAATCCCGAGGCGCAAATACATTTAACTGAAGCGAAAGCGAAAGACGCAAACTTAGAGCTCGGTGATTACATCGAAGAGGCGTTGCCAGAAATCCAATTCGGTCGCATTGACGCACAAGCTGCAAAACAAGCGATCGTAACGACAGTGCGACAAGAAGAGCGTCGTAAAATTTGTGAAGAATATGAGTCACGCGTCGGTGAACTATTGACAGGTACGGTTAAGAAAATCGTACAAGATGGTTTTATTATTGATCTTGGTAACAGTGGCGAAGCATTGCTTGCGCGCACTGAAGTCTTACCACGCGAGAGTTTTCGCATTAACGATCGGGTGCGTGCTTATTTAATGAAAGTTGAGCCTGCACCTCGTGGTCCGCAGCTTTTCTTAAGCCGAAGCCACCCACAAATGCTCGTCGAACTCTTTCGCATCGAAGTACCTGAGATCAGCGAAGAAGTGATCGATATTATGGCCGCAGCACGTGATCCTGGACTGCGTGCTAAGATTGCCGTAAAGACTAACGACGGTCGTATTGATCCCGTGGGCGCTTGTGTTGGTATGCGTGGGTCACGTGTACAAGCGGTATCGGGCGAACTCGCCGGTGAGCGTGTCGATATCATTTTGTGGGACGATAACCCAGCGCAACTCGTTATCAATGCAATGGCGCCTGCTGAAGTTAAATCGATCGTGATGGATGAAGACAAGCACGTGATGGATATCGCCGTGGCTGCTGATCAGCTCTCACAAGCCATCGGCCGCAGCGGACAAAACGTTAGGCTAGCAGGTGAGTTGACCGGCTGGGAATTAAACGTGATGTCTGAAGAAGATTTAAGTAAGAAAGGTGAGGCTGAGAGTGCTTCACTGACTGAGTTGTTTGTCGACAGTCTCGATGTTGATGAAGAATTAGCGCAAGTGCTTATTGAAGAAGGTTTCTCATCGATTGAAGCGGTTGCTTATGTTCCTGAAGAAGAAATGTTAGCGATTGAAGGTTTCGATGATGAGATTGTTTCCTTACTTCTCAAGCGTGCTAATGATGCATTGCTTAAGAAGATGTTGTCGGGTGATTCGGATGGTGCGAAACCACCGGCCGATGATCTCCTAACAATGGAAGGTATGAACGATGAACTCGCCCATCGATTAGCGAGCAATGGCATCGTGACGATGGAAGATTTGGCAGAATGTGCCGTCGATGAATTAGTCGAAATGGTAGGCTTAGGTGAAGAAGAAGCCGGTAAGTTGATTATGAAGGCACGTGAACCTTGGTTTGCAAACGAAGGTTAAGCGTCGCTTAGGAGGGTAGAACGTGGTGACGGAAGAAACGGTTGAACAGTTAGCCGAAACAGTTGGGCGCCCAGTAGACACGCTCTTGAAGCAGTTTCAAGATGCGGGTATCGATGTGACTAGTGCAGATCAGGTGGTTACCAAAGATCAGATTCAAGCTCTTCTGAAACATCTGGATTTCCAACAGGGCAAAAAGAAAATTTCGTTGCGTCGAAAAAAAGAAACGACAACAACAGGACGCAAAGGCACGACGACGACAGTTGTTAAGCGTAGTAGACGTCCTAGCGTAAAACGTAGTGTCGTTCTAAAAGAAGGCGAAGTACCGGAACCTGGTGAACAGCCTATCGAAGGTAAAAAAGTTAAGACAGACGATGTCGTTAAAGAAGCTAAACCTGCTAAAGAAGATAAAACTAAGGCTGCAGATAAACCAAGCGAGAAGAAAGAACAAAAAGATGAAAAAGTAGAGGCTGCGAAAACCGACACAGCTGAGCCACAAAGTCTCTCTAAGAAGAGCCAAGACAAGGCAAAAGACCAGGCTAAGATTGAGGCAAAAGAGCGTAAAGAAGCTGCTGAGGAATTGAAAGTACTTTCCCGTGGTAAGAAAAAAGGTAAAGGGAAAAGGCGTAGAGCTGAGCCCGTTGAACAACCAACACTCTTGCAGCAACATGGTTTCCAAACACCAACAGAGCGCCAAGTCTACGAAGTAAAAATCCCTGAGACGATTTCAGTTGCTGAGCTAGCCCAGAAAATGTCGGTCAAAGCAGCTGAAGTGATCACGGTTATGATGAAGATGGGTGCGATGGCAACCATTAACCAAGTTATCGATCAGGAAACGGCAGCACTCGTTGTCGATGAGATGGGCCATAAACCTATGATGATTAGTGAAAACGCAGCGGAAGAAGCACTGCAAGATCTTACCGAAGTGCACGCCGAGCCGGTTTCACGAGCACCAGTTGTTACGATTATGGGTCACGTTGACCACGGTAAAACCTCATTACTCGATTATATTCGTCGCGCCAAAGTCGCTGCGGGTGAGGCAGGGGGAATTACGCAGCATATCGGTGCGTACCATGTCGAGCTTGAAAAAGGTAACATCACATTTCTTGATACCCCAGGCCACGCGGCCTTTACCGCTATGCGTGCGCGTGGAGCGCAAGTCACCGATATCGTTATTCTCGTTGTTGCGGCAGACGACAGTGTGAAGCCACAGACTGAAGAGGCGATCCAACATGCTAAAGCGGCAGGTGTACCTATTATTGTCGCTGTAAATAAAATCGATAAACCTGAAGCCGATCCCGATAAAGTGATGGGTGAACTCTCCGGCCACGAAGTTGTTCCTGAGGCTTGGGGTGGTGATACGATGTTCGTAAACATTTCGGCGAAAACCGGTGAGAACATTGATGAGCTGCTTGATGCGGTCTTGTTACAAGCCGAAGTCTTAGAGCTTTCGGCGGTTGCTGAAGGACCTGCTAAGGGTGTTGTGATTGAGTCGAGACTCGATAAAGGTCGCGGGCCGATCGCAACGGTACTCGTTCAACAGGGTTGCTTAGAGCAAGGTGATAATTTACTTGCTGGATTAGAGTACGGCCGTATTCGTAGTTTGCTCGACGAAAATAGTCAACCTGTTTCCATGGCTACACCATCAACACCTGTTGCTGTGCTCGGTTTATCGGGCGTACCACGTGCGGGTGATGAGGTTCTTGTTGTTGCTGATGAACGTAAAGCGCGAGAAGTTGCGCTCTTTCGTCAAGGTAAATACCGAGCGGTTAAATTGGCGCGTCAAAAACAAACCTCACTTGAGAGTGTATTTGAGACGATGGGAGATGTTGAAGCGAAAGTCTTAAACATTGTCCTTAAAGCTGACGTTCAAGGTTCAGTAGAAGCGCTCATCGATTCGCTTGAAAAATTATCGACCGATGAAGTTAAGGTATCTATTGCTGCAAGCGGTGTGGGTGGTATTAACGAATCTGATATTAACCTTGCGATCGCATCGAACGCGATTGTTGTTGGGTTTAACGTTCGTGCTGATGCCGGTGCGAAACGCACGGCCGAAGCGGAAAATGTTGCCCTACATTACTACAGCGTTATCTACGAAGTTGTCGATGATGTTAAGAATGCGATGAGTGGTATGCTTTCGCCTGAATTTAAAGAAGAGATCGTGGGTATTGCGCAAGTGCGTGAAGTATTCCGTTCGCCTAAGCTTGGTGCTATTGCGGGTTGTATGGTGATAGAAGGTAGCGTTAAACGTAATAATCCTATTCGTGTCTTGCGTGACAATGTCGTTATTTATGAAGGGACGCTTGAGTCTCTCAGACGCTACAAAGACGACGTGCTCGAAGTTAAACAAGGCACTGAGTGTGGTATTGGCGTTAAGAACTACAATGATGTCAAAGCTGGCGATCAGATCGAAGTATTTGAAACTGTGGAAGTAAAACGTAGTCTATGAGTACATCATTTAGCAGAGCCGACAGAATTGCATCTGAAATGCGTCGCGAGATAGCTAGTCTTTTACATCGCGAATTAAAAGATCCACGCATCGATCCCCTTATTGGTGTGAGTGAAGTCCGTGTTTCTGGTGATTTATCGATCGCTAAAATATATGTGAGTCTTGATAAAGACGATGCTGTTGTCAAAGAAACGATGGCCGCTTTAAATCGTGCCAAGGGTTTTATCCGCACGCGTTTGAGCGACTCATTACGTTTGCGTAAGACACCTGAGCTAGTCTTCATTTACGATGACACGCTACGTCGCGGTAATCGTCTTACGGGACTTATCGATGAGGCCCTCGCGCGCGATAGTTTAAGTCGAGATACCGAGGAAGAATAATTGGCTCTTCAAGACTTAAGCGGTATTGTGTTACTCAATAAACCGCGTGGTTTATCATCTAACGCCGCACTTCAAAAAGTTAAACGCGCATTTAGCGCCCGCAAAGCTGGCCACACAGGCACACTCGATCCACTCGCAAGCGGACTACTCATCATCTGCCTTGGTCGGGCGACAAAATTCTGTCAATACTTACTGGATGCTGATAAGCAATATGATGTTGTTGCCAAACTCGGCGAGAAAACAACAACGAGTGATAGTGAAGGCGACATCATCGAAAGAAAACCTGTACCTGATTTTAGTGACGATGATATCGAGCAAGTGCTCGCAAAGTTTCGTGGTGATACTTCTCAAGTGCCCTCGATGTATTCAGCATTAAAACACCAAGGTGAGCCGTTGTATAAACTCGCGCGTCGCGGTGAAGTTGTTGAACGAAAAGAGCGCGCGATAACGATTCATTCGCTTAACTGCATCGCTCGTGATAGTGAGACATTGACGTTGTCTGTGCATTGTAGCAAAGGGACTTATGTCAGAACGCTGGTTGAAGATATTGGTGACACGCTTGGTTGTCTTGCTCATGTCCAAGAACTCAAGCGCACGAAAATAAGTGGTATGGATGTGCAAGCTAGTATTGAGCTTGATGAATTACTCGCCCTAGATGATGAAGAGCGTATGGCCTACTGCCTACCGATCGATACGATGTTACAGCACTTACCTAAAATTGCTTGTAATACGGCCTCAACACGCCATCTCTGCACCGGCCAATCGCTTGTGCGAGATGATTTTAGCATCACAGGTCTCACACGCCTCTACAATGAAGATAAAGACTTTTTTGGAATTGGCGATGTGCAGCACGGTACACTCAAGCCTAAGAAGTTATTTATTTAATCTTATTGAATGTAATTCTCAGTAGTAGGGTCGTGCTATTTTTCTATAGTTATAAGAATAAAGAGTAGTGGGCGAAGCTGGCGGCATCCTTGGCGAGGTAGTTCTGGTCACTCAAATGAAACACCTATCACCACAGCCGAAGAAGGCTCCCCAATGAAGGTGCAGTAGAAGTCCTCTTATGAACTGTTTTATCTGTTTAGGTTGGTGGGTCGGGTGAGGAAGGGGTCAATTGGTGCCTATCTACTCGATATGTCGTTTTATGACCAGACTAACGCCTACCTGCAAAATGGTCAGATTTTTGCTTGACTATTTTGCAGGTAGGCGTTAGTCTGGTCAGCATGAACAAATTAAGATACTTATTGCCTGATATAAACGAACTTTGCTTCGACAGAGGTAAAATGGCGTTTATTTCCGGGCCAAGACAAGTCGGTAAAACCACTTTTGCGAAGGCATTGTTGGCAGGGCGAGGGGCTGGCAATTATTATAATTGGGATGAAACGACATTCCGTCGTTTGTGGACAAAAGATCCTTCACAGATTGTGCCGGAAGACGCTTATGAAAATAAGCCCTTGATCATTTTAGACGAAATTCACAAAGCAAAGTTATGGAAGCGTAGTATAAAAGGTGTCTACGATACCTTAAGAAACCCATGCGACATCATTGTAACTGGTAGCGCAAAACTTGATGTGTATCGCCGTGGAAGTGATAGCTTGCTAGGGCGCTATCATCATTTCCGGCTACATCCTTTTTCACTGCGAGAAGTTTTAACTTCTGAGGTGGAACCCATTATTTCGCCTGATGAGTTACTTGATCAGCTGTTTGATAATAGTCAATTGTTTGCGCCGGATAGCCAAGATTTACTCATGCAATTAAATCAATTTGGTGGTTTTCCTGAACCATTCATTGCTCAATCACAACGAAATTTAAATTTGTGGCAACGTAGCCGGATTGAGCGACTTATTCGAGAAGATTTGAGAGATTTAAGTCGACTACCTGAATTAAGCCAAGTAGAAATGCTAGCGAGTCTACTGCCGGAACGTGTTGCGAGCCCCTTAAGTATCACTTCACTAGCAGAAGATATGGAAGTGTCATTCAACACGGTGAAGAATTGGATTAAGTATTTAAAAGCACTGTTTTATTGCTATGAAATAAAGCCCTTTTCAAATTCATTACCACGTTCAATTAAAAAGGAAGGTAAGCTCTATCTTTGGGATTGGAGTGAGGTTGAAAGTGATGGTGCGCGTTTTGAAAACATGATTGGATCACATTTATTAAAATACACGCATTACCTGACAGATACGGGGTATGGAGCGTATGATTTAAAATATATCCGCAATAAAGAAAAAAAAGAAATCGATTTTTTACTAACAAAAAATAATAAGCCGTGGGTTCCGATTGAAGTTAAGCTCAATGATGAGAAGCCATCACCCAATTGGAAATATTTTATGAAATATTTAAAATGCGATAGGGCGGTGCAGATAACATCAAAAGAGAATGTATTTAAACTTTATGAGCAAGATGGTTGGCAGTTATTGGTTGTAAGTGCGAGTATATTTTTATCATACTTAATATAGAATGAAAATTTGATTTCCTGCTTCCCTGCTGCTTTTTTGCCACTCGCGACACAGAGGAAGCTGGCGAAGGTTATTGAGTTTGATATGGGGAGGCTGTGAGATAGTTATACAGATGTAGTCACCGAGTTTTTAATAGATACCGCGGATTCAAGCACGAAGTGCAACAAGATGATATGAGGGTGGTCAAGTGAGGTAAACTAGCCACTCTGACTGGAATCGGAGTTGCCAATGAATTACTCACACTTGACC
>Ga0180433_10001800_pt1 | contig 35018 bp, 29 predicted proteins | sample SS_ome_8_FD_132980 | JGI IMG/M metagenome (GOLD analysis project Ga0180433, IMG submission 132980) | Hypersaline lake sediment archaeal communities from the Salton Sea, California, USA - SS_1_D_1 metaG | ecosystem: Environmental > Aquatic > Non-marine Saline and Alkaline > Hypersaline >...
CCATTGCCTGTGAGGAGAGTCCTGTGAGGAGTGCGACTGCGATGATGATGTTTCTGATCTGTGTCATGGTGACTCTCCTGTTGATTAGCGTTCTACAACAGTAGCATCAACTTTCATGCCAGCTCAGGACACAGAAGAAAATCAGCAAATCTATATAGTTATATTAAATACACATAACAGGATTTTATCCTCGTTGAAAACAGGCGAAAGCACCATACGCCATACCGAACAAGTGAATCCTTATCGCAACAAATGTTGCGTATTCGAGCGCTTTGATCAACAGTAAAGAGAGCCATCGACTGCACGAAGCGCTCTTTTACTGAACAGTTGAATCTCTGACGGAGGGGATCACCGGATAACCAAACTCTGTTTATCACTTCGGTTTGTTATATTCAATGTTTTACGTACTTATTGGCTTGCAGCAATAGCAAAAAAAAAATTGCGACTGTTTCCTTGCAACGACGTAACGGTTTGCCGAAAACAACCGGTTTCAACACTACTACCTGAAAATAATTATGGGAAATGCAGATAAACGGGTGCAGAGCGTAGCCCAGTCTCCTGAGAAAGTCATGAACAAGCTTGTTTCGCTTGCAAAGCGACGAGGGTTCATTTATCCCTCTTCGGAGATCTACGGGGGGCTCTCCTCCTGCTTCGACTACGGACCGCTCGGCAGCGAGATGAAAAAAAATATCAAGGACCTCTGGTGGATATCGATGACAAGAAAACACCAGAACATCGTGGGCATAGACGCTTCGATCATGATGAACCCGACGGTCTGGGAGGCGTCAGGCCATGTTTCGAGCTTTAACGACCCGATGATCGACGACAAGGCAACCAAGCGCCGTTACCGTGCCGACCACCTTATAGAAAACCACATCGAGAAGCTTCGCCGCGACGGAAAGGAAGAAGATGCGCACAGGGTAAGCACCTACTATGAAAGCGCTTCTGAAGCAGAAGACCAGAACCGGGCATTCTACGATATTATCATTGCAGAGGAGATCAAGGCTCCAGACACCGGTTCAGCAGACTGGACAGAAGTACGCCAGTTCAACCTGATGTTCCAATGCAATATGGGCGCGCTTGCCGAATCATCCGGCAAAGTCTATCTGCGACCGGAAACCGCCCAGGGAATCTTCGTGAACTTCCATAACGTCCGCGAATCCAGCCGCATGAAAGTACCTTTCGGCATAGCGCAGATAGGCAAGGCATTCCGCAACGAGATCGTGAAAGGCAACTTCATCTTCCGCATGGTTGAATTCGAACAGATGGAAATGCAGTATTTCGTCAAGCCCGGCACCCAGGTGGAAAGCTTCGAGTCCTGGCGTGAAGAACGGTTCAACTGGTATATCGAGAGGCTGGGCATCACTCCTGAAAAGCTGCACTGGTATAAACACGACAAGCTGGCCCATTACGCCGATCTGGCTTATGACATCAAGTTCGAGTACCCGTTTGGAATCGAAGAGATCGAGGGCATCCACTCACGAACCGATTTCGATCTGAAACAGCATCAGGAATTTTCAGGCAAGAACATGGAGTATATCGATCAGACAACCAATGAACGGTACATCCCCTATGTGGTCGAAACCTCGGCAGGCAGCGACCGCCTGTTCCTGGCTCTGCTCTGCGACTCCTACACAGAAGATGTCATAGACGGCGAACAACGCGTCATGATGAAATTTGCACCGAAAATCGCCCCGGTAAAAGCCGCGATACTGCCACTGATGAAGAAAGGGGAAATGGGAGAAAAAGCAGCAAAACTCCGGGATGAGCTTGCCACGGACTTCATGGTACAGTATGACGATGCCGGTTCAATCGGAAAACGTTACCGTCGGCAGGACGAGATCGGAACACCTTTCTGCTTCACGGTCGATCACGATTCAATGGAAGATCACTCCGTTACCGTCAGGTATCGTGATACCGCAAAGCAGGAGAGAATCGAAATCTCGAAAGTAAAGGAATTTCTTGGAGCCAAACTTGTTTAAGTTCAATGGAATTGTTTGCCTGATAGAAAGGGATTTTCAGTTCCAACCTGAGAGTATGCTATGATCTATTCCTTTGACAATAACGAACAACCGGTCTAACAATGCGTTTTGATGTCGCAGTAATCGGCGGAGGCCCTTCAGGCGCTGTCGCAGCAGCCGAACTGGCAAAGGCGGGAATTTCCACCGTCCTCATTGAACGGAACCTTGAAAACGTAAAACCGTGCGGAGGGGCTATTCCGCTCGGCCTTATTGAAGAGTTCGGGATCCCTGAAGCACTGGTAGAGAAAAAGCTATCCCGAATGAGCGTTCGATCTCCAGCGGGAAGAATGATCTTCATGGAAATGCCGAACGGCTATGTCGGTATGGTCAGGCGGGAGCGTTTTGACAGCTACCTGCGCGATCGGGCAAAACGGCATGGCTCGGAAGTCATCGAAGCTCGCATGAAGGAAATCAGTCGAAGTGGTGACTCCTATACCATAACCCTGTCCAAAGAGCATCCCCCGGTTGAAGCTTCCTATATCATCGGAGCGGATGGAGCAAACTCCAGAACCGCAGAGGTTCTCGGCTTTCCTCAAAACGAGCTGCAGGTCATAGCCATGCAGCAGCGTTTCCACTATTCCGACACCCTGAAACCCTACGAAGATCTGGTTGAAATCTGGTTTGACGGCGACGTATCGCCGGATTTCTATGGCTGGATATTTCCGAAAACAGATCATATCGCCATAGGAACAGGCACCGAATTTCGCAAACACAACCTGAGAGAACTTCAGGATCGATTCGTTCAAAAGATAGGAATTTCAGAAAAGCCCTACCTTGACGAGGCTGCCAAGATCCCGATGAAGCCCAGAAAATCCTTTACTCAGGACAATGCTATTCTGGTTGGTGATGCCGCGGGACTTGTCACCCCTGCAAATGGAGAAGGAATATTCTTTGCCATGCGCTCCGGAAAACTCGGTGCAGAGGCAATGATAGACCGGATACGAAACAACAAGCCGCTGAAAATCTACGAGAAGACTTTCAGAAAACTCTATGCACCCATCTTCTTCGGGCTGCAGACGCTCCAGTCGGTCTATTACAAAAACGATCGACTCAGAGAAAGCTTTGTGGCCATCTGTGAGGACAGGGATGTTCAGAGAATCACCTTTGACTCCTATCTTTATAAGAAAATGGTACCCGCTCCCTGGAGCGTACAGATGAAAATATTCATGAAAAACATCTACCACCTGGCAAAGGGATCGTAAATGCTGTTATCTCTTCCAAACTGGCTGATTCATATATCTTCATCTCTTGAATGGGGGATAGCCTCCCTCATGATGTACCGGTACGGGATGATGATCGGCAGAAAAGATGTTCAACGTTTCGGCCTTTTCATGATCCCGCACTGGGTCGGGAGCTGGTTTGTTCTGGCCTACCATGTGAGCGGTGATCAGGTTCCCGTACTGCTTGACCTTTCGGAAACCGTAAACCTGTTCGGGAGTATGGCGCTGCTCTACGCGTCCCTCAATATCCTTAAGACGACCAGAAGGAAGGGAAGCGCCAAGATCCTGGCGGCAGCGGGTATTTTTCTTATATCAGGACGACCGCAATCCTATATGGGTGAAGATATTTTCGATCTGATCCTGCAGATTTCCAGCCTGGTATACCTGAGCTTTCTTGTTTCTCTTGTCATTATCCGGAAACGGGATCCGGAGGTTTTTTCCCGCATGACTATTGCCGGGTTCTGGTTTGTTGTGGTGTTCATCAGTGTCACGGTGTCACTGATGTATGTCTCCTCGGAAATCAGGGGATTTCCAACACTCTCTCATGACGACCTCTTGCACGGCGGCGCGGAAAGCCTGCTGACCATCAGCAACATGATGATCATTATCGGTATCCATCGTCAGATTAAACGTTTTGAAAAGGGGCAGATGGCATCATCGCCTATGGGCTGAGCAACGTGCTGTACCTGCCCGGGTCCTGCAAAACTTCCAACGCTTTTTTAACGACAGGATCGTCCTCTATTCGGCTTCGTAGAGCAGCCTCCTCATCGTAATGACGCAGGATTTCCTGCTCAAGAGCAAGAGCGACCTGTTTCGATTCGCTTGATTTCTGCTTACCGGCAAGAAGTTTCAGCTCCTTTTCAAGAGATGCGACGAGCGAATCGATCCCAGGATGAGCCTCTTTATGATTCCCGGCAAGGGATTTCCTGACTTCCTCAAGAAGCTCCTCCGGTTCGGATTTGTAGATGAACGACTCCCTTTCGAGAAAACCGGCAAAATCGCGCATCAACGATTTTCTGTCAATGCCAGCCTGCGGGATTCGATCATGTGATGCCCTGTATGTATTGGCGAAGCGGAAAAGCATTCCGTCCTTGCGCAGAGCGGCTTCATAGCTGCCGGGAATATCTCCGTCAAGTCTGATGTCGGGAAGAATACCTCCTCCTCCATAAACCTTACGCTTGTTACGGGTATAAAACACCATACCATCTGCCGGCTTTTCTTCGCGCTCAAGAACCTTGCGGGGCCCCCCTGTCCAGTCATGCTCCTGCTGGATCAGACGACCGGAAGGTGTATAGTACTTGGACGTTGTCATCTTCAGCTTGGAGTCATAGGGAAGGGTGATTACTGACTGAACAAGCCCTTTGCCGAACGAACGGTTTCCGACAATCACGCCACGATCAAGCTCCTGGATTGCCCCTGCAACAATCTCGGCGGCTGACGCGCTGTTTTTATTGATCAGTATGGCCAGAGGTCGCTTTTCGACGACAGGAGCATGCTTTGTCTTGTAGCTGATTCTGCTTTCAGGATCACGACCCATGGTAGAAACAACCTGACTGCCCTTGCTGACAAAAAGCCCGCTGACATCAACGGCGGCCTCAAGCAACCCGCCCGGATTGTTCCGTAGATCCAGAATCACCCCGGCCATAGGGCGTTTCGTGATTCTCGATGCGGCATCCAGTTCATTGATCGCCCTCTTGAGCTCATCCGGACTCCTGTTCCCGAATGAGTCCATCACGAGATATCCGATCTCTCCAAGCAGTCCCGAATAGCGTATGCTGTTAACCCTGACTTCGCGACGGGTAATCCTTGCTCGAACCCTGCTCTTCTTCCCGTACCTTTCAACAGTGAGAACGACCTCGCTTCCGGCTGGCCCTTTGATGAAAGTCTTCACCTCATCAAGATCTTTTCCCTTAACGATATGCCGGTCAACCTTCTCGATACGATCGCCGACACGAAGTCCGGCTTTTGCCGCCGGAGACCCGTCAAAAACCGAAAGAACATAGACCGCCCCGGCAATTTCCGATATCCTGACTCCGATGCCGGCATAGTGCCCGCTTGTCAGCTCGCCGAGTTCATCCGACTCTTTTTCGTCAAGAAAAACCGTATAGGGATCAAGCGTTTCAAGCATACCATCTATACCGGCATACATGAACTCCGCTGTGTCTATACTATCAACATAATTTTCAGAAACGTCCCGGTAAACCTCACCGAGCAGCTCAATGTTTTTTACGATGTAAAAAGAGTCGCTCTCACGGCTTTCCGCCGTTTTCAGAACCGTTCCCGAAAAGAAGAGAAGAGAAACAAAAACCCGCATCACCATGCTGCCGATACCGCTTGTCGAATAACGTTTCATGCCTGTCTTCTTTGCTCGTTCCGGGAAAAAGAGAGCGTGATCATCGCAACGCGCTTTCCAGCGCCGTCACACTATCCGTTTTTTCATCCCTGTACTTGACGATCAAGGGAGTGTAGATTGAAAGACCGTGCTCAGCGGCGAACTCCCCCTGTATCTTTCGGGAACCGGCAACGACAACTGCTCCTTCAGGAATCGTAAGAGGGGTTTCAGGGGTTTTTCTGATAATTCTTTTGTTTACCAGATCATAGACAGGTGTAGAGCCGTTGAGAATGACGCCTGTGCCAATCACCGATCGCGAACGGACGATCGTGCCTTCGTAAATACCGCAGTTCCCCCCGACCATGACATCATCTTCAATGATTACCGGAACAGCGCCTATCGGTTCAAGAACACCGCCGACCTGAACCGCAGCAGAAAGATGAACGTTTCGGCCCACCTGTGCGCAGCTGCCTACAAGAGCGTGTGAATCAATCATGCTGCCCGCATCGACATATGCCCCGACATTGACGTATGCCGGGGGCATCATAACCACTGAAGAAGCCAGATAGGCGCCATCCCTCACTGAAGAACCTCCGGGCACAATTCGGATACCATCTTCCTTTACAAAGCGCCTGACCGGATAGGTATCCTTGTCAACAAATGTCCAGTCATTGCCTTCGGGAAAAGCAATCGAACTCTCGCAGAGTATGCCAAGCTTCATCCCCAGGAGAATCCCCTGTTTTACCCAGGCGTTTACCTGCCAGGAGCTGTCTTTTTTCTCCGCCGCTCTTGCCTGGCCGCTGTTCAACAGAACCTTGAATGCGCTGAAAACCTCTCGCGCGTCATCATGTTTCTGTAATTCCGGAGCAGACAGAGCTGCCAGTTCTTCTATACGTGTTCTTACTTCTTCAAGCTGCATTGTTGGTTATTGTAATAGAGTTATAGTATAGTTTTAGTGTCAAGTCTTGAGTGACAATCATTAACGGATCAACGCCATATACGCTTCTGCCCCCTTCTCATAGCTCTTTCAGGCTCTGTTATCTACCTTTCACATACTCGTGCTTCCGGTATTCCTCACTCAGAGATCACCGAACTCTGCAGTCAGATCAGCGCTGTTTTTCCGGGCATAAAACCTGAAGTCATCGCTCCTCAGGCTCTCGTCCTGTTTCACCCTGACAAAAAGCAGATGCTGGAGAAACCATTTCATCTCAATATTCCTGTCTGTATCCCGCAAAGGCTCTGCGACAGTCGGGCTAACATACAGGTCAAGCTGCTGAAACACCATTTTCTTCTGGAGAGCATATTTCCTGAGCCAACGCTCAATCTGGTTGATGGTCGTACAACGCGCCTGCACGATCCCTGACCCGCCGCAAGCCGGACACTGATCACCCATGCGCTGCATGAGGCTGGGGCGAATCCTTTCCCTGGTGATCTGCATCAACCCGAAATCCGACATCGGCAGAATGTTTGACTTCGCCCTGTCCTGACGCAATTCGTTCTTCATTGAGTCATAGACCTTCTTTGAATTTTTCGGATCGAGCATATCGATAAAGTCAACCACGATTATCCCTCCAATATCCCTCAGCCTGAGTTGACGTACTACCTCACGCGAAGCTTCAAGGTTGGTTTTCAGAGAGTTCTCCTCCTGCTCTTTCTTTGCCGCATAGCGCCCGCTGTTCACATCGACCACAACCATGGCCTCGGTATGCTCTATAATGATGTACCCTCCGGACTTGAGCCACACCTTTCTGGAAAAGATGGATTCAACATCCTTTGCGATTCCGTAACCTTCAAAAAGCGGAAGCTTGCCCTGATAGAAAAACACGTTCTTTTCCATCTCGGGAGCCGCCCACTGAATATAGTTCAGGGTCTCCTTGTGAATACTCTGCGAGTTAGCCACCAGTTCCGTAACATCAGTCGTCAGGGAATCGCGCAGCACACTTGAAATAATGGTATCCTCCTTGAAAATGAGCTGTGGAGGTTTGGCGTCCTTCAGTTTTTCCTCAATCTGCTCCCACTTGACAAGCAGCTTCTCAAGATCCTTTTTCAGCAGCTCCTCCTCCTGAAGTTCCGCAACAGTCCTGATGATCGCGCCAAAACCATCCGGCAGCATCGATCGAACAAGTTTTTTAAGCCTTGCGCGCTCCTTGCGCGAGACAACTCGACGGGAAACCGCAATCTGGCCGCCTCCGAAGGGAAGCAACACCATAAAACGCCCTGCTATTGTGATATCTGAAGTCAACCGAGAGCCCTTGTTGCTGATAGGCTCTTTGATCACCTGAACGAGAATAGAGTCATTTGTCTTTAACTTCCCGGCAATCATCTGGGTGTATGACTGTCTCCCGTCCCCGTCTTTTCCGGCGCTTGCGCCGTTGCCCTTGCTTCTGCTTCCTCCGTTTTTCTGACCGTTTCCAGCAGGCGAAGGCCTCCGGGTATCCTCCTTCTGCTCCTGCTGCGTTTTCAGCCCCGCTTTCCCTTCTTCATCGGTATCGCCATTGCCGTTCTCGTCGTCATCATCATCATCTTCAATAAGCGCTCGATAATCCTCGGTTGTGGTTCCGACATCGGAAAAATGCAAAAATCCGTCCGACTTCTGTCCTATATCGACAAACGCCGCCTTGAGCCCTTCAACCACCTTGTGCACCCTTCCGAGATATATATCACCTATGCTGCGGAGACTGTCCGGACGTTCGATCACGAGCTCCGCCAGACGACCCTCTTCTACCAGAGCCACCTGAATCTCGTCGCCGGACTTGTTCATCAGCAACTGCTTTTTCACAGTCTTCTTCATTACAAAACCTCAAATTCTAAAATGTTATCACCTGTTTCACGTCATCCTTTGTTATGAAATGTAACCTGTATTATTTAACATTTTTGTCAAAAGGACAAATTTTCGTCTTTTTTCCTTGCAGACAACGCCGAGCCAACACTAAACGGACGAACCATTGCTACTGTCAACCGAAGACTATGAGGAAAAATTCTGGCATGAACACACATGCGTCTGCGGCATAGACGAGGCGGGCAGGGGACCTCTTGCCGGCCCGGTCGTGGCCGCCGCGGTTATGTTCCCCCGCTATTTCAAGCCAGAAGGCGTGCTGACCGGACTGAGCGATTCCAAAACTCTCCGTCCGAAACAGCGATCGGCATTGGCTGAAGCGATACAAAGCGCGGCTGAATGCTTCAGCATATCGATTATAGACCATACCACTATCGACAGTGTGAACATTTTCAACGCAACCATGCTCGCGATGAACGCTGCAGCAGAAAAGCTCGAGCAACTGCCTGGTCTTTTGCTGATTGACGGAAACCGTTTTGTCCCGAGCCTTCCCATCCCTTACCTGACCATTGTCAAAGGAGACGCAAAGGTGGTTTCCATCGCGGCAGCCTCCATTCTTGCCAAGACCTGTCGCGACAGAATAATGAATGAATACCATCGGGAATATCCTGAATACGGCTTTGCGCAACATTTTGGCTACCCGACACAAGCGCATATAGCAGCCATTGCCCGATACGGGCGCTGTCCCATTCACAGAACAAGCTTCAGGGTAAAACAACTCGGCGAAAAGTAAACGGAGCTGAATCATGTCTTTTATTCCCCACGACCTCGGACGCCAGGGAGAACATACAGCCGTCACCTTCCTCATAGAAAAAGGGTACCGGATTCTCCAGAGAAACTACCGTCACCGACGCAACGAGATAGACATCATCGCCCTGGACAGGCGCACCCTCTGCTTCATTGAAGTCAAAACAAGATCCTCGGCATCAAAAGGCCATCCGCTTGAAGCCGTTACCCCTGAAAAACAAAAAGAAATAATCAGGGCGGCAACCGCATATCTTAGCGCATACCCTTCCCCCGAACCCGACTGCAGATTTGATGTTATCGCAATTATCGCGCACGACTTCACGAATGGCAGAATAAGAGAGTTCAAACTGGAACATATCACCAACGCCTTTATGACGTAACCGCACTATTCACCCAATGACATCAGAACATCAGTTTCGGCGAATGCATGAAGTCTACAGCTCTTCCATACTCTTCTTTTTCCTTCCGCCTGTCCTCGATGCATTACTGCCCGGACTCCCTGTCTCCGTGGGATATGAGGCTATTTTTTGCTATCTTGAAAAACAAAATATTTACACGATTTGAACCTGATTTTACCGCTATACAACACTATGTCAGAGATCCAGAAAAACACCTCTCCTCAAGCCTATGAGGCCACAAATATTCAGATACTTGACGGCATAGAGCACGTTCGAAAAAGGCCCGCAATGTATATCGGCGACCTTCATTCAAGAGGGCTGCACCATCTTATTTATGAAATCGTCGACAACTCTATTGATGAAACTCTGGCAGGATACAACGAATCTATCGAGCTTTCATTGAATCCTGACGGCTCTGTAACCGTGACGGATAACGGCAGGGGAATACCGGTCGACATACATCCACAGAAGAAAAAATCAGCCCTTGAACTGGTTATGACGCTCATCGGCGCAGGCGGTAAATTCGATAAGGGGGCGTATAAGGTTTCAGGGGGACTGCACGGTGTCGGCGCCTCTGTAGTAAACGCTCTTTCCGAATGGTGTGAGGTTGAAGTCTACCGGGAAGGAAAAATCTGGTTTCAGCGATATCACAAAGGAATTCCCCAACGCGATGTAGAGGTTATCGGCGAATCAACAAAAACCGGTACGAAAACCACCTTCATGCCGGATCCGGATATATTCAAAATCACGGAGTTCCGTAAGGATATTGTTGTTGACCGCATGCGCGAACTTGCCTTTCTCAACAATATCCTGAAAATAATCGTCAAAGACATTGACGGTTCCGAAGAAACGTTTCACTATGAAGGCGGCATAAAGGAATTTGTCACCTTTACCGACCATAACAGAATCAGTCTTCTCAAGGAACCTGTGTATATCAGCGGTGAGCGGGATTCGACAGTTGTCGAAATCGCCCTGCAGTATAACGACTCATATCAGGAAAATGTTTTCAGCTACGTCAACAACATCAACACCCATGAGGGGGGAACGCATGTTACCGGATTTCGCAAAGCCCTGACAAGAACCCTCAATTCATATGCCCAGAAGAACGATCTCCTGAAAAACCTGAAACTCTCTCTCACAGGTGATGACTTCAAAGAGGGCCTGACAGCGATCATATCGGTTAAAGTCGCCGAGCCACAGTTTGAAGGACAGACAAAAACCAAACTGGGCAACTCGGAAACACAGAGCATTGTCGAAAGCATTGTCAATGAACAACTTTCCGATTTCGCAGAAAGCAACCCCGGTGTACTGAAAACAATCATTGAAAAAGTCAAAAGTGCCGCGCTGTCAAGGGATGCCGCAAGAAAAGCAAAAGACCTCACCAGAAGAAAATCAGCACTCGAAAGCTCAGGACTGCCCGGCAAACTCGCTGACTGCTCGATCAACGACCCCGAGCATTGTGAACTCTATATTGTTGAGGGTGACTCCGCCGGTGGTAGTGCCAAGCAGGGAAGAGACCGCAGCTTCCAGGCGATTCTGCCGCTCAAGGGAAAAATTCTGAACGTCGAAAAAGCCCGTCTGCACAAAATGCTCGAGAATGAAGAGATAAAAACAATCATACTCGCACTCGGGACAAGCTTCGGGGAAGAAGAATTTTCAGTGGAAAAACTACGGTACGGCAAAATAATCATCATGACTGATGCTGACGTGGACGGAGCCCACATCAGAACACTGCTCCTGACCTTCTTCTTCCGATACATGCGGTCCCTGATAGAGGCAGGCAAGGTCTTCATCGCCCAGCCTCCACTCTACCTCATCAAGTCAGGTAAGGAGCAAAAATACGCATGGGATGACGATGAACGCAACGGCATTGTCGAGTCCATCAGGAAACAGCAGAAAGGGCGGGGGAATATTAACATTCAGCGCTACAAAGGTCTGGGTGAAATGAACCCTGAACAACTCTGGAGCACAACCATGGATCCCGAACACCGTTCGCTCTTACAGGTGTCCGTTGAAAATGCCATGGAAGCCGATCAGGTCTTTTCGACACTTATGGGGGACAAGGTCGAGCCACGCCGAAACTTTATTGAAAAAAACGCCCGCTATGTCAGACGTTTAGATGTCTGAGATCCTGACATAGACCTCTTTCTGCAGCTCATTGATCCATTCCTGGAACAATCTGTTCTGCTTCTCGTCAATGGCAAGTTTTTCGAGCCTGGCATAATCCGAAGACAAACCGAGTTTATGTGCAGGCTCCCTGCTGTTCAGCCTAAAAATCGCATAGAACGGCGCGCCTGATTCAGGAGCCACCCGCACGACGCTGCTGATGTCACCAACCTTTTTAAATGATCTGACAACAGTTTTAAGCTGATCACGAAGCGCTGAAACGGCAAACCTGGTCTCACCGGTTTCAGTGTTACGGATCACTCCTCCGAACTTGGACGATACAGGATCGTCTGAATACTCTCTGGCCATTTCAGCAAAGTCAGATTTTCCGCTGATGATATCACTGCGGATCATTTCAAGGGCAGTCTTTGCCGCCGGAGCATCGAGAGTACTTCTGTCGAAAACAATCAGAATATGCCGCGTGTGCACCGCGTCCTGCTCCTTATCCAGAAGCTGGATAATATGGTAGCCAAAACGTGTTTCAACAATCCCTGAGATCTCACCTTCTTCAAGCCCGAATGCAACCTTCTCGTAATTCTTTACAAATTCCCCACGCCGGGAATAACCGAGATCTCCGCCGAGACGGGCAGATCCGGGATCCTGGGAATACTCTCTGGCAAGAGCAGCGAAATTCTCTCCTGATCTCAACCTCTGCTGCATTGCTTCAATGGCTGCGCGTGCCTTTGCTTTCGCTTCAGCAGTAACCTTTGGATACATCACGACCTGGGAAACCTCAACAGCCTCAGGAACAACCGGAAGTTTATCACGGTTTGCACCATAGAACTCCTCGACCTCCTCATAGGTGACGTTCACCCCCATCATTTTCTGTCTCCGGAGGTTGTTGATCAACTGCTGATCACGTATATCATCCTTGATCTCCTTTTCGATTACCGCATATGACTTTGAAAAAGTCGATTCCATCTCCTCGATAGAGCTGAATTTGGATCGAAGGAACCTCATTCTTTCATCAGTTCTCTTCTCGATATCGGACTCATCAACCTGAATACTGTCAATCCTGGCCTTGGTCAGCACGATTTTTCTGGTAACGAGGTTCTCGAGAATACCTGCTTTCAGCGACGGGTCATTTTTGGCCTCCGTATACTGAAGGCGGGCCATCATAGCCTGCTCATCAACCTGTGACTGCATAATCATTTCGTTACCGACAACAGCAACAATTCTGTCGGCAACTGCCGCACCGGCACGTTGAAACCCGGCGGTAACAATAATAAAAACAACAGCGACTAACCTTAAAAAACGATTTTTCATAATCATTCAGCTTTACCACGTTATGCGATTCAGTACAGCTTACTGAAACTTTTTCCTTGCCTTTTCAAGCACTGTACTATAATACTGTTTTTGTTTCTCAACAATAAGCAGATCCTCAATATTCCCGTAGGCCTGAAGAAGACTCTTTCTTTCTCCTTTTATTACAATATCATGCATTTCCATGATAACAAAAAGCGAATCATGCAGCGAAATGACCGAAGAGATTTCCCCTGGAGCCATACTGTTAAGGGCTCGCTCCACGCTCTCGTTTTCCAGGTGGAGCTGCCTGAGAGCTCTCAACCGTCGGCCTTTTCCGCGCGCGTCCATATTCTGTCGGGCATACCGGGGTTCAATTGATCCGATCAGCTTGATCAGGCTCTCCTCATCACCTTGATGCTGCCTCAGAACATTCTTCATCCGGCTTGCCGTGACTGCCGAAGAAAAATAATATCGTGAAACACCGTACTCCGTATCAGAACAGACAAATAGATCAGGAAACGCCCTGTAAAAAGCGCTAACCTCGGACGAGTCGACAGCAAACCCCCGGTTCTTTTCAGCCTGTTCCATCTCTCTGTCAAGAAATCGCTGAACAATGATCTGGCGAGTCGCTTTTTCAATCAGCAACTGTGACTCAGCCTCACCGGCAAGGCCCTTTTCCAGAGCAAGCTGGTAGAGTGCGGCCAGATCCTTCCAGTCTTCTATGTAAATAGCAGAAGCGGTAAGACTGTCTTCCTGTGAGGAATAGTTTATCGATGCAAGCAGCTCGTCACGCGTCAACTGAAGATCTCCGGATTTGGCTACAACATCGTCATGTTGATTTCCGCAGCCGGAAAGAATAAGCGTCACCACAACAAGAAGGGAAAGCTGCTTCATGCCGCTATCCCCCCCTGAGTTTAATAGGACGTTTGGTTTTCTTCTGCCAGTCGAGAACAAGAGGAGCCGCGATAAACAATGAAGAGTAGGTACCGATTACGATACCGAGGAGTATCGCGAAGGTAAATCCCCGAATAGCAGGACCTGCAAAGAAAAACAGAACAAGAACGACAACAAGAGTGGTTCCTGAAGTAATAACCGTCCTGCTCAACGTCTCATTGAGACTGCGGTTGAAAGTAGCGGTATACTCGGTGGATTTTCCTGAACGGATATTTTCACGAATCCTGTCATAGATAACGACTGTATCGTTGATGGAGTAGCCTGCTATAGTCAGAAAAGCGGCAATAACACCCTGATCGATAACCAGAGGCATATAATCAAAGAGACCTCCAAAAATGCTGAATAAACCGAGAACAATAAACACATCGTGAAATATGGCCATAACACTCGCCACAGCAAAGCTGAACTCAAAGCGGATTCCTACGTATATCAGAATCGCTATAACAGCACCGAGAAGCGCTTTCAGGGCAGCCCATTTCAGATCGGATGCAATACTGGGACCAACGGAATCAATCCGCAAAACCTCATGAGGATTATCTGCAATCCTGTCATCAAGTGCATTGTTCACCAGCGACTTCAAATCGTTAAGATTACCCTCGAAAGCGGTCTGCAGAAGAATAGAGCGATCAGCCCCGTATCGCTTCACCGCTCCTTCCACTCCAGCTTCCTTGAGCACCGACCGCACTTCGCCGACAGTCACCTCTTCTTCAAAGCGAAGCACAACCTCCGTCCCTCCCTTGAAGTCAATACCGAAATTCAATCCTTTTACAAACAAGGACAGCACTCCGGCAAGCATCAGGGTTAAAGAAATGACATAGGCTATCTTCCTGTTCTTAAGAAAGTCTACGTTCGTTTTATGTATCAATTGCATACTGAATATTCCTTAATGATATTTTATCCGAAACTCTTTGCTGTCATGAGATTTCGATCAATCAGCAGATCAAAAATAACCTTGGTAACCACCAGAGCGGTGAAAAGACTGGCCGCAATACCTATCATGAGCGTGAGCGCAAATCCCTGGATCGGCCCAATGCCATAGATATAGAGCAGGAATCCGGCGCCAAGTGTTGTAATCTGAGAGTCAACAATAGCAGAAAATGCCTTGCTGTATCCGGTATCAACCGCAAGACGCATGTTTTTTCCCTGAGCGATCTCCTCCCTGATCCGTTCAAAAATAAGCACATTTGCATCTACAGCCATACCGATGGTCAGCACGATACCGGCAATACCCGGCAGACTGAGTGCCGCACTGAATCCGGCGAGCACAGAGAGCACAAAAAGAATATTCAGGACAAGCGCGATGTCTGTGGAAAATCCTGCCTTACGGTAGTAGAACACCATGAATACGGCGACAAGAAACAGGCCCCAGGCTGCTGAAAGCAGGCCCGAACGGATATAATCAGCACCAAGCGTCGGACCGACTGTGCGTTCTTCAATAATTCTTACGGGCGCAGGTAACGCGCCTGCTTTCAGCACGATCTCAAGATCCTGAGCCTCTTCGATACCATCAATACCGTTGATCACGGAACTCCCGCCGGGAATTTTTGACTCAACCACAGGCGCAGAATACACTGCGCCGTCCAGAACGATAGCAATCCTGCGGCCGATATTCGCACCGGTGATTCTCGCCCATTTAGCCGTACCGTCAGAATTCATTTTCATGGTGACTTCCGGCTGAACGGCTGAAGCGCCAAAGGTTGCCTTAGCTTCAGTAATAACCCCTCCGGTAAGCTCAGGAGTTTTCTTCAGCAGATAGACATCGTAAAACATAGCACCGTCACTCCCCTCGATCGACCTTGCCGACAGACGGATTTCCGAATCTTTCGGGAGCAGCTTTTGAATACTTTCACGTTGAAAGAGACCGGTCAGGTACTCTCTCGAATAGTCCGGAGCATAGACTCTTCCGTTTTCAAGAACAACGATGTTATCATACAGAGGATTGCTCGACTTCTCGGCTACGGTCTCTCCTTCCGCGCCATCTCCTTCAGGAAGGTCCGGCTTCTCTTTCGACACCTCGTTCTCAGCCAGTGAACTGTTAATCCGCTCGAGAGCTTCGAGCAGACTTTCATTATCTTTGACAAGCTTGAATTCCAGTTTCGCAGACCCACGAAGCAGTTTGCGAACCCTGTCTTCGTCGGAAACACCGGGAAGGGCGACAATGATACGTCTTGCTCCCTGGCTCTGAATCACCGGCTCGGCAACGCCATACTGGTCAACCCGGTTCCGGATAATCTCCTTTGCTCTGACGACGGCGTCCTGCGCCTCTTTTCTGAGCTTGACGATTATTTCCTCGTCACTGTCCCGCACCTCATAAAAGTAACGGCTCATCCTTATGCTGCGCTTCTGAAATTCAGAAACCAGCACCTCGATCACCTGAGCGTTGCTGCCGGCGGTTTTGCTCCTGACATCGGCAATGATCCGGCGGAAAGCATCATCTTTGTTCCATGCCTTCTCTTCAATAAGATCGATAAGATCAACTTCAAGGACAAGATACATGCCTCCCCTCAGGTCCAGTCCGAGTTTCAGACTTTTTTCAGCCGCGGCTTCAATCGACTCACGATGGTCTCGAACAAAGGAAAGGCTGTCTTCGGCAGTCTCCTGCCGATCGAGCTGCTTTGAATAGGAATAATCCTGATACGTTGGCCACAACGACCAGAGCGCAAGCGCCGTCAAGGCGACAATAAGGATACTTTTAAACCGGTTGTTTTTCATACATGCATGATAGCTTTGCGAATAATACGCGGTCAATAAATCAAGATCAGCCAATATATAAAACCAGCACCTGATTAACAATCAGAGGAAGTTGCGTACTACCTTACCGCAACCTGTCTTCACAGCTGAAAAACCTGCACGTTCCCATGCCTGGAAAAACAGCCTGTATCGACCTGATCGGCTTGATCAAAAGGAGTCGTAGGCGACCATCAACCGTGCTGAAGGCCGAGTAACAGAAAAGCCCGGCAAATGCCGGGCCTTCATGTATTCAGGTAAACATCACAGCTTATCCCCAGATATCCTGCGCTATGTTGTTATACCAGCCACGTGCGTAGGTCGCTTCTTCACTCAGCTGATCATCGTCAGCGTCCATAGGAGTGAGACCTCCTGCACCTTTTATGCTGACAATACCATCACTGGTGAGCTTGTAGACAGCAGCAACAGAAATACCGTAGCCCGGTCCGACAAGACTGTAACAGGTATTGACAAGAGACGGCGGAGCCGGCACCATACCCTGCATCAGCCGGACAATACTTGCCGCAGTGACCTTGCCCTGACTACTTGCGGCAAAACCTGATTTCGGCATCGCTCCGGCAATAGATGCGTCACCGATGACATGAATACCCGGATGGATGGTAGACTCAAAGGTAATCGGGTTGACCGGGCACCAGCCGCTCTCATTGGTCAATCCTGCATCAAGAGCGATTTTCCCTACTTTCTGAGGTGGAATAACGTTGATCACTCCGCCTTTCACCGGTCCGTTAGCAGTCTGAACCGTCATATTTGCAGGGTCAACTGAAACAATTTTGCCTCCCGCCGAGCCGGCACGCCACTCGATAAGATCACCGTAAAGCCTTTCCCATCCTTTGGTAAAGAGGCCCTGTTTGGAAAATTTCTCTTTGGTGTCAAGAATAATAACCTTGGAATTCGGCTTGTTCTTTTTCAGATAGTTGGCAACAAGACTTGCTCTTTCATACGGTCCGGGAGGGCACCGAAACGGGTTACCCGGAGGACAGATAATAACATTATCCCCGTCCTTCATCTCCTGCAGCTGCTTGGCCAGGAGTTCGGTCTGCGGTCCCGCCTTGTATGCATGAGGCATCACCGTGTTGGCAACCTCCTCGGAGTACCCTTCAATAGCATCATAATCAAAATCAATACCTGGAGAGACCACGAGGCGGTCATACTTCAGCACCTGACCGCCTTTAAGCGTCACAGAGTGATTGGCAGCATCGATTTCCGTAGCCGTGTCATGAATCACCTCTACACCATGCGTGTTTTTCAAGACGTCATAGGTCTGAGCGATATCTTTCATCTCTTTTAAGCCACCTAACACCCAGTTACTGAAAGGACAGGTATAATATGTCGTCAAGGGCTCAACCAGGGTAACTGCAATGGATGAATCAAGTTTTTTGATATATTTCGCCGCAGACGCACCACCAAATCCTCCGCCAACAACAACCACGTGCTTCTGGTTTGCAAACAGCGGCTTTGCACCGCCGAACAGGCCAAGTGTAGAACCGGCTGCTCCGGCCATAACGAGTTTACTGAAATCTCGACGTGTAAATTTCTGACTCATGTTTATTCCCCCGCTTATTTAGAATTTTGTTGACTTAGGCTGCCAAAGTATTCAGCAATGAGTACGATCTCCTCATCGGTATACCCTTTCGCATGACGTCCCATTACCGTAGAATAACGCTCGTCGTTCTTAAACTCCATCAGAGCCGCTTTCAGGTACGATGCTGATTTCCCATGGAAACCGGGAATAATACCTACACTTTTACCATCGGTACCATGGCAGGATGCGCAGGAAAGCGCGAGAATCTGACCGCGAGGATCAACTTCCTCAGATTCAGCTGCTGACTGCTGAGACGGTTCCTGAGTGCCGGAAGGCTGCGAATTACACCCGACAAGGGCTGCAGCAGAAATAATGCCGACAGACAGCCATGAGGTAATTTTTTTAACCATAGTTCTAATCTCCTTGTTTTATTATGAATTAGCGGAGTGATGAGACCCGATTCCTCTTTACTGTTCGTCAAAGCGTAACAGGTATTTCCGCTATCTCTCCTGAATGACGCTTTACGACTTTCTGTTTCCAGCTATATATTCTATTTCCTTTGTCGCCTTACGCAGAAAAACCGTATCAAAATCAGCTTGCAAAACGCACGATCTTTCTTCAAGAACACCTGACAAAGCCCTGTTTTTTTTCTGCAGGTTTAGCAATACGCCTATAGAGTAATGACTGCTCTAAGCAGTCACTCAGATCGCGGATCATTTCAACCGCCTGTAGTCTCACATCCTCCTGCGTACAGTATACTTCTGCATCACATACATGCAGAAGAGAGTCATCATGCGTTCTTGAAAAAATCGCAACCTCGATTCGCCTGCACCTTTCTCACATTCCGTGCCAGCTATACATAACTATGTAGTTATATAACAATTTTTAATCTTCGACACAAATATTTATTACTTACTGCACGGCGAACCGTTGTTCCTCCCGAAAGGACTTTTTTAATCCGCACATGCAGTTTCTGAACTTTGAGCACGAAAACCTGTCAAATATCCCCCGATTATGTAGATTATATTCTATAGAACGATTCCGGAAACTTCAGAGTAGAGTGCTTCTTGACAAGTAGATCTCACACCAGGGCAAAAAAGCCATAACTCTTTCTATTATAATATTTTAACCGGAACCACAAATCATGTTTCACGTGAAACACATTAGTAATGAACATCTACGACCTAATAGTGGCAGGAGCAGGCCATGCAGGCTGTGAGGCGGCACTTGCCGGGGCCCGAATGGGCCTGAAGTGTCTGCTCATCACCTCTGACTTTTCTGCAATCGCCAGAATGTCCTGCAATCCGGCTATCGGCGGCGTTGCAAAAGGCCAGATAACAAGAGAAATCGATGCTCTCGGCGGCGAAATGGGAAAAGCAATCGATGCGACCGGAATTCAGTTCAGAATGCTCAACAGAAGCAAAGGACCCGCAATGCACTCCCCGAGAGCCCAGGCCGACCGAACGAACTACTCGGCCTACATGCGAAAAATCATAGAACAGGAAACAAATATTGATCTGCTCCAGGACAGCGTTATCAGAATCGCGACAAATCAGGGCACCTGCAACGGCGCCATAGTCAGCTCCGGGCGCACCATAGAAGCAAAAGCCGTTATCCTCTCCTGCGGAACGTTTCTCAACGGCCTGATTCATATTGGAATGAATCATTACCCCGGAGGAAGAACCATTGCAGAGCCGCCTGTCCAAGGCCTTACGGAATCCCTTGCCTCACTTGGCTTTGAGCACGGGCGCCTGAAAACAGGTACACCCCCGAGAATAGATCAAAGAAGTGTTGATTATGCCAGAGTTTCTGTTCAGCCGGGTGACAGGGACCCCTCGCCCTTTTCATTCTCCACAGAGAGCCTTGCCGGCAGGAAGCAGGTCGAATGCTTTCTGACCGCCACAACCGACAATACTCACCGCATTCTACAGGAGGGTTTCGAACGCTCACCGCTTTTCTCAGGAAAAGTACAGGGCGTCGGCCCACGATACTGCCCTTCTATTGAAGATAAAATTCATCGTTTCAGAGAGAAAAACAGCCACCATATCTTTCTCGAACCTGAAGGGTTTGAAACAAACGAAATGTATGTAAACGGTTTTTCAACCTCCCTTCCTGAAGATATTCAACTCAAAGGACTGCGTTCTATTCCCGGACTGGAAAACGTCATCATGATGCGCCCGGGCTACGCCATTGAATACGATTATTTTTATCCTTTTCAACTTCACCCCACACTTGAGACAAAGCGTATAAAAAACCTGTATTTTGCCGGACAGATTAACGGAACATCGGGTTATGAAGAGGCCGCTGCGCAGGGAATTATGGCGGGGATCAATGCCGCACTGAATATCCGGCAAAAAGAGCCATTGATCCTTAAACGATCTGAAGCATATATCGGCGTACTGATCGATGACCTGATCACGAAAGAAACAAACGAACCGTACAGAATGTTTACCTCTTCCGCTGAACACCGCATCATACTCCGCCAGGATAATGCGGATTTACGTCTTATGCCTTTTGGTTACGCTTGCGGACTGCTTTCTGAAAAGACCTATCGCAACCTCGAGATAAAACGACGAAACATCGCCTCTGTTAAGGAGCTTATTTCATCTATAAGGGTGGCATCCGACTCCATCAATGCACTGCTGGCCGAACAAGGCTCCCCTTCGATATCCGGAAGCACGAGAATAGCAACGATACTGAAACGCCCCAAGATCACGCTTTCGTCACTAGTAAACGCTTTTCCGGAAGTAGCAGATCAAATATCCGAAGTCACACAGGACAATACCGTACTGGAACAGGTTGAAATCGATTGCAAGTACGAAGGATATATACAACGCGAGCGGCTTATGGCCGAAAAAATCGCGCGTCTTGATTCTCACAGGATCCCTGCATCGTTCAACTATAGTACGCTCAAGGGTCTTTCAAATGAAGGAAAAGAAAAATTATCAAAAGTTAAGCCCTCGACAGTAGGACAGGCGTCAAGAATACTGGGAGTTACACCTGCTGATATCTCAGTCCTCATGGTGAAAATAGGCCGATAGGGCGACTTAACAGAGATGTTTCACGTGAAACGTTCAATTCTCACGTTCACGTCTAACGAGATACAAAACTGATATGAGTAAAAACCAACAGAACAACATCGTTTTGAACCCTCTTCTGTTCGGTAAGGATGAGGAGGAAAAAATCGTAGGCATTCACCAGTTACCGGACAATAAGGTCAGGCTGTACATCAGGGATGAAAACGGGATCAGCAGCCGTGACGAAGCGTTTTACCCCTTCTTTTTTCTTTCAGAAGAGTCCTTACTTGACGGGTTTACTCCTGTAAACAGTGAGAAATTCTGGCTCATAAAACTTCAAGGCGGGAATTTCTATCGATTCCTTGCGATTTTCAAAACACAGCAAAACTGTAGAAATGCCCTTGAGTATATCGCATCAAAATCAGCTGTCGATTCTGAGGAAGAGGATGATTCCGGCTTTTCAAGCAACCTGACCTACAGCAGGGGAGATGCTGTAACGCAATACCTGCTCCAATCAGGCAAGACGCTTTTTAAAGGCATGGTGCTTGAAGATCTTCACAGAATGCAGCTCGATATTGAAACCTATTACAAACCCGAAAAAAACACGCGCAGCAAGGTTTCAATTGGAAGTGACCCGATAATCATCATATCTCTCAGCGATAATAAGGGCTGGGAGCATATTATTCATTCCAGAGATATATCTGAAAAAGAGTTGCTGGAAAAGCTGATTTCCATCATCCGGTTGAAAGATCCTGATGTTATCGAGGGACATAATATCTTCAGTTTTGACCTCCCTTACATACAGAGAAGATGTGAAATACTTGGTGTGGAGTTCAGGATAGGCCGTGACGGATCTATACCAAGAAGTTATCAATCCAGCATCCGATTTGCTGAACGGTCGATTGACTACCCCTTTTTCGACATCGCAGGCAGACATGTTGTAGACACCCTGTTTCTCGTTCAGAATTATGATGTGGCAAAACGCTCGATGCCTGGTTACGGCCTTAAAGCAGCAGCCAGATATTTCGGCTTTGCGTCGCCAGACAGAACCTATGTTGAATACAGTGACATTGCCGATCTCTGGAACAACAACCCTGAACGACTTCTGAACTACGCTCTCGATGATGTGCGTGAAACACAAAAGCTTGCAGCAATGCTTTCAGGCAGCAACTTCTACATGACCAGAATGATGCCCTATACCTATGCACAGACATCGAGAATGGGGCCTGCGGCAAAGATAGAGGCCCTGTTTGTAAGGAACTATCTCAAAGAAAAGCATTCACTTCCAAAACCGGAAACAGGTCAGCAGCACTCCGGTGGGTTCACCGAAGTCTTTCTTAAAGGTATTCTCGGACCAATAGTCTATGCTGATGTAGAATCTCTCTATCCATCAATTATGCTCTCCTATGATATCTGCCCTAAAAGCGATGAACGGAGGATATTTCCTGAAATTCTGAGTAGCCTGAAAGAGCTCCGTTTTGCAACAAAAAGCAAAGCAAAGGAGGAAAAAGAGAAGGGGAACAAGGATCTTTCGGACAATTACGATGCGATGCAGTCATCATTCAAGATATTGATTAACGCAATGTACGGCTATCTTGGATACAGTGCAGGCATATTCAACGATTACGAAGAAGCCGACAGAGTAACAACGACCGGTCAGGAGATTGCGCGCAGGATGATCAAAGAATTTGAATCGAGAGGTTGCAAGGTTATCGAAGTGGATACTGACGGCATACTTTTCGTTCCGCCACCTCATGTTGAGTCACAAGAAGATGAAATCAAACTCGTAAAGGAGGTTTCCGCGGTAATGCCCGACGGTATCACTATAGGATATGACGGACGATACAGAAAAATGATATCCTATCTGAAAAAAAATTATGCTCTTCTCAACTATGATGGCACCATAAAACTTAAAGGATCCTCGCTCATAAGCAGGAGCGGTGAAAAATTCGGACGCGATTTTATCCGCAAAGGGTTTGAAAAACTTCTTGAAGAAGATGTTCAGGGCCTGCACGACCTCTATGTTTCATTCAAGGAGATGATTATGAATCATAGCTGGTCCATAGAAGATTTTTCAAGGACTGAGTCACTGAAAAACACTCTGGAGCAATACATTACCGATACATCTTCAGGAAAAAGAAGCCGTTCGATAACCTATGAGCTTGCGCTGAAACATAAACTGAGCGTCAATAAAGGGGACAGAATAACATACTATGTAGCCGGAAGCGGACTGCAAAGCAGCCACTATGAAAAAGGGCGCCTTGCTGATGACTGGGACAGCTCCAAACCGGATGAAAACACGCAGTTTTACACAAAAAGACTTGATGAATTCTCACAGAAATTTCTCCCTTTTTTCAAACCACAGGATTTCAGTTCAATTTTCTCCTCGGATACATTATTTTCATTTTCTCCTGAAGGTATAGAGCTTATCAAAGAGATCAGAAACAAGGATACTGATTCATTTGATGATAACGATATACCATTTTAAATTAATACAGTAACCGACAGATAAAACAATTTCACTCTTTCTGCTCATACAACTGACATGACAACAATTTTTTCGCTATCAAGGAACTTAATGGTTTGTTTTTGCGTATAATCAAAGATTTTATGCGGCATTCCGGATATTTTTATAAAGTCTTAATAAATATAGAACCCTGTATTATGATTGATGATAAAATTCTTCCTGTAACGGATGACGTCACCTGGATTGGCGTTCTCGATCCCGGTCTTGTTACCTTCGATATCGTCATGGAGACAAAGTATGGTACAACATACAATTCCTACTTTATCAATGCAGAAAAAAAGGCGGTCGTTGAAACCACCAAAGAACGGTTCTGGCCGACTTATCTCGATAAGATAAAACAGGTTACTGATCCTTCAGAGATTGAGTATATCATTGTTGACCACACTGAACCGGATCATTCCGGAAACATTAAAAATCTTCTGAGTGTCGCACCTGACGCGACCGTGGTAGGAAGTGCCAACGCTATAAAATTCCTCAATGATCTTGTAGGTGTCGAGTTCAAGTCAATGATTGTCAAGGATGGAGATACACTTGACCTGGGAAATAAAACACTTCGATTTATCAATGCGTTAAACCTGCACTGGCCTGATGCAATCTATACATGGCTTGAAGAAGATAAGGTGCTTTTCACCTGTGACTCATTCGGATGCCACTACTGTAATGAAGCGATGTATGATGATCTTTGCGGTGATTTCGACGATGCATTCACCTATTATTTCGATGCGATCCTGAAACCGTTCAGCAAGTACATGCTGCAGGCTATAGATCGCATAAAGGATCTCGATATACAGGTTATCTGCCCTGGCCACGGACCTATACTTCGTTCAGACTGGAAAAAGTATGTGGATCTTTCAAAAAAATATTCACAAAGCGCTATAGCGCTGCCAAACGAGAAAAATATACTTGTAGCATATGTCTCGGCTTACGAGAATACAACGCTCATCGCGGAAAAAATCGCTGAAGGACTCCGCCCTGCATGTGACTTTACGGTGGATGTGTGCGATATCGAGAATATGCACTTTTCAAAAATCGAAGAAAAAATTGCTCACAGCTCAGCCATCATTGTTGGTTCGCCAACCATTAACCAGAACATAGTATCCCAGATCTATCAGTTCTTTGCTGCCATCAATCCTATTCGTGACAAGGGAAAACTTGCAGCGGCCTTCGGTTCTTATGGCTGGAGCGGAGAAAGCATCAAAATTATTGAATCCAACTTTACCAACCTGAAACTCAAGGTATTTGATCAGAATCTGAGAATTAAGTTCAAACCGGATGAAAAAGAGTTTGAAGAGTGCAAGGCATTCGGTAAAGCCTTTGCTGAAAGGCTTATAGAGAAAAACAATATTGTCTGTGATATGTAGATTCAGCATTAAGTACAATAAAAAGAGGCTGTCTCAAAAGGGCAGCCTCTCATATTTTGAGCAGACAAAAGGGAGCGGCATCCCTTCTGGTTGTCATCTTCGGGCTTGACCCGTGAAATCTGAGCATCTGTTTCACAGGGGTGTAATAGTCGACGGAATGACACGGAGAGCATGACTCTGCTACAGGGCCTCAGTAACTGATACGCTATCGTGCTACGATATTTCCTCGACAGTTCAACAAAAACCAACTTTTTTCTGTGGTTTGAACCAGAGGTGACAGGCTTCTGAGACAGCCCCTTATGTATTGAGAGTAGATCTCTGTTCAACCAATGATTCTCGAGATGTCCTGCCATGTTACAAACAACGAGAGTACAATAAACAGCATGATTCCCGCGAGATTGATGAACTGATGAGCTCTTGCTCCGATGGGTTTGTTCCTGACGGTTTCAATCATAAGCATGGCAAGTTGTCCGCCATCCAGCCCTGGAAAAGGCAACATATTCATGATACCGAGGCTCAAACTGAGAAAACCGGTAAAAAACAGAAGATTTACCCATCCCCCGCTTGCAGCCTGTCCGGCAAGTACGGCAATACCTACCGGTCCTGACAGATTTTCCATACCGGCACTGCCTGTGAACAGAGTGAAAAGAAGATGAATGGTTTCAGAAGCAACGGTGCCTATCGTCTGCATACTGACGCTTGCTGCACTCAACAGCGGCACTCCTTCGCCTGCCATAAACGCAGGAACAAACAGCAAAAAAGCAAACACAAGATTGAAAAGAGAACCACCCGACATGACTAACGCGCGTGAAACACGTGAAGCGCCAAAGAGTTTCTCCGCTTCTTCATCATCTTCATTCGAAAAGCTTACAAAACCGCCAAGAGAAAGGAGACGTAACGTGAATTCAGTTTCACGGTGCCTGAATAACGTTACAATCCTTGGGCTGAACGGAAACCCTATGGAAAACTCATATACCGGAACACCAACTCTTCGCGCAGCAAGAAAGTGACCTAACTCATGCACAAGCACAACGAGTGAAAATATACAAACAAAGGCAAATATTGCCGTAACCATAATGATTATTTAATCTTAGATTATTACTAAACTACTACCACTCTCAATGCGCTTCGTTGACTGATCGTTATTATTCAAATCCTGCAACACACCAATAATACGACTTTATGACAACCGGATCAATAAAACTATAAACTCCTCCTTATCATTTGAAAACGATATCCTTAACCAGATTTTTCCCGAGAGCCTTATTAAGCCTGCTGATAATATTTTTTTTCCGGAAAGAGAGTTCCGTCCTCCATGAAGGATTCATGACATGTACAAAGAGCACCCCCTGAACAAATTTTTCCACTTCCGTCATCTTTGCAATGGTATCGCCTACAATATGGTTCCAGACCCGCAATGCCTGATGCTCTTCCTTCGCCTGATTCATACCGTAGATTGAATAGATATCATCTACGATATCAGTGATTTTTCGTGGTGTCCTGGATGATTTCACTACGTATTCCCGGTTTTCATCAATTGAGCTTATGACTGTAGGAAGAACTCGTTGTTTGTACATCACCGATACGGTCAGGAAATCTTGCTCTTCAGGAGTGCATTTACAAAAGATCTTCTATGGAGACAGAGCGAACACCTGAGCCATCTTTTCTATCCGTCGCCGTGATAATCGATTGACCGGCTCCTTCAAGCTGTTCCAGAATTTTTTCAATCCTTGTTCCGTCAAGCTCGCTGAACAGATCATCAAGGAGAAATAAAGGGCGTTCTCCTGTAGTATCGCTGACAAGTGTATGTAAAGCGAGCTTCACGGCAATGAGAAACGTCCTCAACTGCCCCTGTGAGGCATATTTTTTCACATCAGTATCATTGAACCTGAACACAAGATCGTCTCTGTGAGGTCCTGCAAGCGACTGTTTCCGGAATATTTCCTGATGCTCTATCTCACGAAATCGTTGCATCATGAAGGAAAAAAGTTCTTCAGGCGCGATTTCGTTTGCGTGTCTTCCTGCAGCGGAGCGATAGGATATACCTGGAACTTCCCCGAGACCAAGCTGTTCATAGACAGGCTCTATGTAAACAAACAATCGTTCGATAAAGGCAAGTCTTTCCGAGACGATCGAACAGGCAAGTTGCGTGAGCTTTTCAGTCCATACCTCCAGGCTATCCCTGTCCATTCCCTTTTCGTTGACTGCACCAAGCAGCGTATTACGCTGTTGCAATACTCTTCTGTACTGCAGCAGATCATCGAGATAACTTTTATTGGTCTGGGAAAGAGCGTTATCCATAAACCGTCTTCGCTCCTGTGGAGATCCGTTTACCAAAGAAAGCTCCATGGGAGAAAAGGTAACACATGGAATACGCCCGATAAGTTGAGAATATTTTTTCAGCTCATCACTGTTGATAAATATTTTTTTCTCAACGTTTTTTTCGTAACTGACCTTGACAGAAAGCTCAATACCTCTATCATCAGCAAAAGTACCTTGTAGCAGAAAGTAACCTGCATCAAAATTGAGGCACTCCCTGTCGAGTGACCTGTTCAATCCTCTTGCAAGCGTACAGTAGTGAACCGCCTCAAGTATATTTGTTTTACCTGAACCGTTCGGCCCATAGACAACAGTAATCGCTTCTGACGGAGCAAATACAAGCTCCTTATGCTTTCTGAAATTGACAAGTTGTATTTCCTGTAATCGCAACTATCGGTCCATCCTCTCAATTGTTTATTCTTACCGGCATAACAAGAATCATCATATTTTCATTTTCTTTCTCTTTCTCCGGTTTTAGAATTACAGCTGTTGTTGGAGTGCTCAGTTCGACGATAAGCGAATCGTCATCGATATGCGCAAGTGCCGCTTCGATGAATTTCGAATTGAAACCGATCTCTATGGGCTCGTTATCATAGGAGCAGGCAAGATCCTCCTGTGCCGATTCCCCTTCATTTATATTCTCCGCCGTCAGTTTCATGGTTGAAGGAGAAATGCTGAATCGTATATCACCTATATTCGAGAATCTGCCCACCCTTTTCACAGAATCATAGAAAGAAGCTCTTTCAATACTCAGCTTTTTATCGTTTTCAAGCGGAATGACAGCTTCATAGTTAGGATACTGCTCGACAATCAAGGCAGCATCAAGAACGAGACTCTCTGTAGAAAAACGTATTGATCGGTTGGCCGAATCTATTGATATTCTGATATTTCCTTCGCTGACAAGCTTTTGCAGAATAGAGAGAACTCTGGCTGGTATGACGATTCTCTGCTTTTCAGAAAGAGAAACTTCACATGTTTTTCTGAACCTGACAAGACGGTGTCCGTCCGTTGCAATAGCTGAAAGGAGATTCTGCTCTATTTCAAAAAGTACCCCCATCATTGCCGGTCTCATACCATCGATACTACATGCAAACGTTGTTTTCTGAATGATATTGAGCAGATCTCCGGCAGTCAGGTCAAACTCTATATCAAATGTTTTCTCCTGTTTTTCAGCTTTACTTTCAAAGCTGCAGGGAATGGTATACCTCCCTTTATCGGTAGCTATATTGACGATTCCCTGTTCGCTCATCTGCTGACGTTCAATTTCGAAATTGACTTCAGTGTCATACATGCTCCTCAGAAAATCAAGGATAGTTCGAGCTCTCATTCCCAGATCACCCTTATCGGAAGAATCAACATCAGTTGTTGCTGTTATGGATATTTCGCCGTCCGTTGCAAAAAGTGTCAGTATCCGGTTATCGATATTCAGATGAAGATTTTCGAAACGGGGATCAAGAACTTTGTTCGGGATAGCCTGAATCGCCTTGTTGACAGCTTCCTGAAAATGTTTGATAGAGGTCGTAAATTTCATTGTATAGCTTCTTTATTATTTGGTATTAAAAATGTTGTTGTTGTTGTTGAGTGTGTGGAAATCTTGATTACTCAGGTTTTTTTGTTGTAAGCTACTTAAATATAACATCTTACTTGTTTCTTTGTGGTGTGAATAAGTGTTGACAACATGTGTGTAACGTTATGAGCAGTAAACAGTACCTCCGGGTTTTTCGCGCGGGACATCTTTCTGTGTTGATAACTGTGCAGGGTTTATGCGATGTATAAACAGATTGTTGACAGGTTATCAACAGAGGTGCGGAATTTCTTGAATATGCATCACATTGACATGATATCAATCCGTTTTTTCAGTTCTTCTATCTGACCTCTTGTTTCCGCCGAGTTTTCAACTTTATTCCTGATTGTGTTGTGGCCGTGAATAACCGTTGAATGGTCCCTTCCTCCGAAGTGGAGTCCTATGGTTTTCAGTGAAGAGCCTGTGAGTTCTTTGCTCAGGTACATTGCTACCTGCCGACCTGCGGCGATCTCTTTTTTCTTGGATTTGCCTTTGAGATCGTTTGGGGTGATAGAGAAATAGGTGCAGATCGCTTTTTCTATGGTTTCCAGACTCAGTTTTTTTGACTGTATCCTGATGATATCCTTCAGGGTCATTTTTGTGAACTGCAGATCGATTTCCTGATTGAACAGAGAGTGAGAGGCAAGAAGTTTTACGATGCAGCCCTCGATTTCCCTTACGTTCTGGGTGACATTGGTGGCAATAAATTCCACGACACTTTCATCAAGTGTTACGCCACTCTGCTCAAGCTTGCTTTGAATAATGGCTTTTCTTGTTTCATAATCCGGAGGTTGAATATCTGCCGAAAGACCCCAGTTGAATCTTGAAATGAGTCGCTCCTCAATGCCCCGGATTTCCTTGATGGGCCGGTCGGACGAGAGGATGATCTGTTTATTTGATTGATGGAGGGTGTTGAAGATATGGAAGATTTCTTCCTGGGTTTTTTCCTTGCCGGCAAAAAACTGTATGTCGTCGATTATCAGGACATCCATTTTCCTGTAAAAGGATGAAAACTCCTGAATTTTGCCGTTCTGAATGGCATTGACAAAATCGATAGCAAATTTTTCACTGGATACATAGAGGACATACTCGGATCGGTGACTTTCCCTGACATGATTGCCCACTGCCTGCATCATGTGCGTTTTCCCAAGGCCTACGCCGCCATAGATCACCAAGGGGTTGAACGCATTCTGACCGGGATTTTGAGACACGGATTTAGAGGCTGCAAATGCAAGTGAGTTACAATCTCCGCGAATAAGTGTATCGAAGGTGTACTTGGGATTGAGGTGGCTTTCAAATTTTGTGCGATGGCGCGTTACAAACGCTTTGTCAGATGAGGTATGTCCGTCTGAACAAATTTCATCGCCTGAATCGGCTTTTGGAATATTCTGATGAGGAAGCTCTATCGTAACTGGCTGGCTCTGGGACTTGTCCATAACGATAGAGTACATCAGTTTTCCTTCAGCGCCGAGAGTTTCTTTCAGTGCCTGTTTAAGCTGGTTCGAGTAATTTTCTTCAATCCACTCGTAAAAAAACTGGCTTGGCACTTCTATGGTCAACTCGTTGTCCGAAAAAAGTAAGGGGGTGATAGGCGTAAACCAGGTTTTGAAAGCCTGATTGTTAAGCTTGTTTCTGAGAACATCAAGACAGGCAGCCCATACAGTTTGCGCACTTCCCTTTGTGACTGTTGCGTCGGTTGTCTGTTCTGCTGTCAATTCCTTACTGGGCTGGAGAGGCATGAAAACGTGACATTTGATAGGTGGAAAAATAGGTATTGCGGCAATTCATCAACATCTGATGTTCACAAATTACATTAATCGGTTGATAAAATACAATCCGTTAAACGAAAAAATCTCTCTCATGAGCGCTCAGGAAGAAGTTGGGTTATCAACACGTTAACTTGTTGTTTAATTGATTGATAGGGTTTTTCATTTATTTGTTTGTCCACATGTGTTGATTGGGTTTTCGTAAGGGATTTAGAGGGGTTGAGGAGGGGTGAGTTATGTTGTCAACAAGTTATCCACAGTGTTGACAGGTCTGGTTTTCTGCACTGTGGACAGTGTTGAAAAAACACCTGGAAAGCATTCCCGTGTGGTTGGAATTAAAAGATGATTATGCTAAATTATATGCCTGCAATTTTTGAATCTATTTATGATACCCTTGAGGAGCGTTATACAATGAAACGGACATTTCAGCCACATAACAGAAAGAGAAGGAACAAGCACGGGTTTCGCCAGAGAATGGCGACCAAGACCGGGCGCAAAATTATTTCCTCCCGCAGAGCCAAAGGGCGCCACTCGCTCAGCGTCAGCAGTGACATGGGATCCCGCAGGCAGTAGGGAACTTGTATAACCGTCACATGACTTTTGAGCACTACGCATGTTCATGCATTGAAAAAGTATGAGATACTGAGAGGTCGCAAACCGGTATCCATGCTTTTCAGTAAAGCCCGCAGTGTACGAAGCGGAAATATAAAAGTGTTGTTTGCGCCGCTTGAGCTTGAGCAAAGCAGCAAGAGGTCGCTCCCGAAAGTTCTTTTTATTGTTGGTAAAAGAATAGTGCCTGATGCTGTGGATCGCAATCGGATTAAGCGATTGATGAGAGAGGCGTACAGGCGCGAGAAATCAGTTGCTGTTGCGTGTGCCGGAAAGTATACCGGAAATGAGAACGGGACACTTGGTATAGCGTTTATGTATATCGGGCGAACGAAAACCATTCCTTCACAAGAATGTTTCAGGGTGGAAGTAAGAGGTCTGCTTCAAAGTATCCTGAGAGCTTCTCCCGGTTGAGTCAGATGAATATGAAAAACGGCAAATGATCTATCATGGAGCTCAATGCTGTCTGGAAAATTATCAACCGGGTGCCGATTTTTCTTATTTCTGTTTACCGGTCATATATCTCTCCGCTGCTTGGCCCTTCCTGCCGATTTTATCCCACCTGTTCTCAGTATGCTCTTGATGCGTTCACTACGCATAATTTCTTTTATGCGATGTGGCTGACTGTGTGGCGAGTGCTGCGCTGCAACCCTTTTTCAAAAGGGGGATATGACCCGATCCCGCCGGTCGGGAAAAAACTAAACTCTAAAGAAAGCGATAATGGATAAAAATTCTGTCATAGGACTTGTGCTGATAGGCCTTATTATGATTGTTTGGATGCAGTTCATGGCTCCTGAAAATAAGCCTGTGCCGGAGAGAATGACGGCGGATGTTACCGGGGTGGAAGAAACATCAGCAAAAAGCGGCACGGGCTCTCCGGCAGTCGCGGTTTCCGCTGTTCCTGAGACCTTTGGTGAGTTTTCCGCTGCGACGGAAGGAGAGGAAAAACTTCTGACCATCGATAACGAGCTGTTCACGGCCGTGCTCTCCTCAAGGGGAGCGACCCTGAAGTCCATGGTGCTCAAGAAACACCTCAACGCAAACAGAGAGCGGTTTGACCTGATTAAAAACAGTGACAGCGGAGCATTGTCGCTTTTTTTCCAGACCAGTGATGGAAAGAACATAGACACAAGGGATCTCTACTTCGAGCCTTCGGATACTCAGAAGACAGTCTCCCTTACCGGTGAAGAATCCTATACCGTAACCTATCGGCTCGATGTGGCCCCTGAAAAAAGTATCACTATTGTCTACACCTTCACTGGTGATGTCTATGGAATAAACTATGATGTGCAGTTTACCGGTTTTGACGGCGTGCTTCCGGGCAATGAGTATCAGCTTGAATGGGACGGAGGCCTGCTCTATTCAGAAAAAAACATTGATGATGAGCTGCAGAACTCATGGGCATCAGCCTACATGGGCGGAAGTCTTCTCAAGCTGGACGCCAGCGACCCGTCAAAAGAATATCGGGAAGAGCAGTCAGGTGTTGCCGGATGGATCGCTGTACGGTCAAAATATTTTGTGGCGTCGCTTATTCCATCTTCGCCTACAGACGGCGTCTATCTGAAAGGGAGCGGAAAGCCGGGAGAAAAGTTTGAAGACTATACGGCAGCGCTGAAGTTTACCCTGCCCCAGAATGAGAAGACGCATAGCGAGTCCCTTGTGCTTTTTGTCGGCCCGGTTGACTATAACGTGCTGCATTCGCTAAACGTGAATCTTGAAAAGATCATGGATTTCGGTTGGGACTGGCTGACGCGCCCGTTTGCGGAGTATATCATTCTTCCTATTTTCGATCTGCTCAGCAAGCTCACATCCAATTACGGGCTGATCATCATTATTTTTGCTCTGCTGATCAAACTGGTGACCTATCCGTTAACCATGGCATCGACGAAGTCGATGAAAAAGATGGCAGCGCTCCAGCCGATGATGAAAGAGCTGCAGGAAAAGTACAAGGACAATCCCCAAAAAATGCAAAGCGAGCTCGGGAGGATATACAAGGAAGCCGGAGTCAATCCACTGGGTGGGTGCCTCCCGGTTCTTCTGCAGATGCCGCTGCTTTTCGCTATGTTTTATGTGTTTCGTTCTTCCATAGAGCTTCGTCAGCAGTCGTTCCTCTGGGCGAAAGATCTATCGCTTCCGGATTCAATTCTGGACCTTGGGTTCAGCATACCGCTTTACGGGGACCATATTGCCTTGTTCCCGATTCTTATGGGGGGAGCGGTTTATCTGCAGCAGAAGATTACGCCTACGGCTCAGAGCAATGACCAGATGAAGGCCATGCTGTATATTTTTCCGGTCATGATGCTGCTCTTTTTCAACAATCTTCCGGCTGGGCTGGGGCTCTATTATCTGATGTTCAACGTTTTCAGCATCGCCCAGACCTTCTACATCAATAAAACCAGCTCTGCCGATGATCTGCCTAAGATCAGTCTCGAAAAGCAGGGGCAAAAACCTCAGAAAAAGAAAAAGGGCGGTAAAAAGCAATAGACGAAGCACATGGATGTTCTGCAGCAGGCCGATGCATGGATTTTTCAACTGCTGAACCTCAATCTGGTTCATCCGGCTGCTGACGACCTGATGGTGTTTCTCTCCAGGCCGGAACTGTCCGGTCACATGATGCTTCTTGCCGCACTGTTTATGATGGTGCGCAGAGGCTGGAACGGAGTGATAATTCTGCTGCTGACGCTGCTTGCTGTGGGGTGCGCCGACTGGGTGGCTTCCGGTGTGCTTAAGCCGTTTTTTCAGAGAACACGGCCGTGTTTCGAGCTGGAAGAGTGCCGGCTGCTTCTCTCTCAGACCCGCTCATACTCGTTTGCCTCCTCTCACGCGGCTACCACAGCGGCGATTGCCGGTACTATCTATATATTTTTCAGCCGGGGAGAGCGTGTTGATCGGGCCTATACGGCGGTCATGGTGCTCTATGCCCTGCTGGTCTCCTACTCCAGGGTGTATGTTGGTGTACACTATCCCGGAGATGTGATAGCCGGAGCTGTTATAGGAATAGTCTCTTCAGGCATCGTCTATACCTGTTTTACATGGATTGTTAAAAACGTTGTCCATACCGGGGTGCTGAAGCGATGATAGTACCTGCCTGCTGAGCTAAAAAGGATACCATGAGTAAACACTACTGGGGAATCGATTTGGGAGGAACAAAAATTGAAGGCTGTGTGCTTGATGAAAACATGCGCTCTCTCGTTCGCCTGAGGATTCCTACCGAGGCGAAGGAAGGCTATGGTCATATTCTCTCCAGGGTAGATAATCTGTTACGAATGATGGCCGATGAACTTTGCTGTGAGCTTCCCTCTCACATAGGGATAGGGACTCCCGGAAGGCTTGACAGACGAAGCTCCCTTCTCAGGAATTCAAACACAGGCTGTCTGAACGGGAGGCCTCTGCTTTGTGATCTTGAAGAGACTCTGCAGATAAAGGTACGTCTTGACAATGACGCGAACTGTTTCGCTCTCGCTGAATCGCTGCTCGGGACGGGACGCACGGTCATGCAGCGAGAGGATGCTGTCGCTTTCGGCGTAATTCTCGGTACTGGCGTAGGGGGAGGTATTGTCTGCAACGGTCGCGTTCATGTGGGAGCGCATGGAATTGCCGGAGAATGGGGCCACAACCGGCTTTTCGAAAACGGAGAAGCCTGTTATTGCGGGAGAAAGGGTTGCG
>Ga0180433_10001802_pt1 | contig 34996 bp, 37 predicted proteins | sample SS_ome_8_FD_132980 | JGI IMG/M metagenome (GOLD analysis project Ga0180433, IMG submission 132980) | Hypersaline lake sediment archaeal communities from the Salton Sea, California, USA - SS_1_D_1 metaG | ecosystem: Environmental > Aquatic > Non-marine Saline and Alkaline > Hypersaline >...
AGAGTGTATGCAGTCCTTGAGAACGATGGCGATAACTATAGTGCAGAGTTGATTTGTGATGTCTTCACGGCTTGGGAGACCAAAGATGAGGAAGAGCAAGTACAAGAGCCAAGCGAAGAGCCAAGCGAAGAGGGTGAAGGTGAAGGTGAAGGTGAAGGTGAGGATTTAGCTACCTTGTTTAGTCTGAAGGCTAATGGTCAATGGTTCATCCACGATTCAGTAGACAACAAAGAGATGGCTGAAAGATTAATGAAAATAGCCAAGCAGATACAATCATAAAAAGTGTACCATAGTACACAAAATCTTACCCCACATTGGAGACGATGTGGGGTTAAGGTGGTAGAAACAATTTAACATTAAACATTATGAACAAGCAAACTATTGACCTTTACAAGGTAATGAACGTAACGCATTATGCCGAAGAACACACGACACAATTAACATTGGATGAGGCAGAAGAGTTAGTAAAAGATTTGGAAGAGATGTTCCCCGATGAGCAGTATGAAATTCACTCGGATGAATATGTAAAACCTAAAGAGTTAAAGCATTACAACAATAATGCAGTTGATGGATGGGAAGATATGTTCCCTTATTACGAATAGTTATGAGAGAGACAATTTTAAGAGTCGTAGCAGTAAGCTATGCAATTATGACGATGATGCTAGTATGCATCTCACGGATAGATTTAGCTTGTATCTTTGGTCTAGTATCAATGGTATCAGCATTAGAGTTAACACACATTAAAATAAAAAAATGAGCAGAACATTCGATTTAAACTTGCTATTAGCAAGTACTTACAGAGCAGACTTCTTCAGAGGTTATGCAGAGAGCAAAGGCGTAGGTTTAGGCACACTATGCAGACAGATAGTAACACTATACCCCGATTGGGTAGACAGACTATTTGAGAGCAAAGACTATAGTGTTGAGGACTTGATACACGACTTTGTAGGATTATTAAAAGTAGACGAACATTTTATACCAAGAATATGAGCAAAACAGATTTTATTTACGAGAAGATTAATGACGCAGTCATTGAAGGATTAAAGAAGGATGGTTTAGAATGGTTTAAGCCATTCGGAGAGGGTGAGCAGATGTTCCCAATAAACTATGTCAGCAAACGCAGGTACAATGGATTCAACATCTTCCTGCTGAATGCAGTAATGCGAGAGAAGGGCTACGAGTATAACCAATGGTTAAGTTTCAAGGCAGTCACCGACAATGGTGGTAAGATTAAGAAGGGTGAGAAGTCAACTGAAGTGTACCTATGGAGTATGAGTTGGTTGGATAATAAGACCAAGAAGTTTATGAAGGATAGTAAAGACATAAACATCAACGAGAAGTTTGAAGGTATATTGAGATACAAGAAAATATTCTCAATCAAATACTATAGGGTATTCAATGTCGAGCAATGCGAAGGTATTGTACCGATTGGTGCAGATGAGCCGAAGGTAGAGAAGACCAAGAATAATCCAATAGAGGTAGCAGAGAGTGTGGTCAAGCGATACCTTGAGAACGAGCCAAAGTTTAAGATAGTACACGCAGAGAGTGGTAGAGCATACTACAATGTCATAAGAGACTTTGTCAACGTACCAAAGATTGAAGGCTTTACTGATTCAGATAGCTACTACAAGGTATTGTTTCACGAGTTAGCACATAGCACGGGTCACGAGGATAGACTTAACCGAAAGTCATTGACAGAGGTTATGAATTGGGGCGATGAGACATATGCAAAGGAAGAGTTGGTTGCAGAGATAAGTAGTATGTATATGGTTGGGTTGCTTGGACTCGAACCACATATGACCAATAGCCAAGCATATATACAAGGGTGGTGTAAGCATCTAAAAGACAAACCAAAGGAGTGTGTGTTTGCGATGCAACAAGCTACCAAAGTAGTGGACTATCTACAACGATAAAAAGTGTACTATGGTACACAAAGTATCATCTTGCCCCATAGCAGAGACGCTATGGGGTTAAGGTGGTAAAAACAATTAACAATAACAATTATGAACAAAACAATTAACACAGCTTGGACAAACAAGCTACAAAAAACAATCGACAACACGAAGGGTAAATTCTTTTCAGTTAAATTCATCAAGCGAGATGGCTCAACGAGAGTTATGCTATGCCGTAATGGAGTTAGAAAGGGGTTAAAAGGTGGTACGTTAAAGTATAACCCAAGAGAGAGAGGTAACGCAATAGTATGGGACGTCAACAAGTCAGCATACAGAACGATACCATTAGCAAGAGTAACAAAACTAAAAATAAACAAAAAAACAATTATAAAATTATGATGAGCAATTACAGAGCCACGGGATTAGCTGAAGGTTGGATACCAACCGACAACGAAGATGAAATTATAGATGCTTGGCAACATCTACACGACACGGGTCTTGCATACCAACTACAAGGTTGGTTTGGTAGGACTGCACAGAGTTTAATAGAACAAGGAATAATAAATAAATAATAAAATGAAAGATTTAAAAGAAGTATCAAGCGAAGACTTGAGACAAGAGTTAGAATTAAGAGGTTGGTACATCCAAAACTTATGGCACGTTGATGATGTGATGCAGAACTACGATTGTGCATCAGAAGATGCAATGAGGGTGCTAGATTTTGTGCTAACATCAGACCACGTTACAGAAGAAGTGTTTCGTGGGATTGATTACCAAGCAGAGTATTCAAATATTAAAAGAAAAGATAATGAATAAGAATAAACTAATAGCAGAATTTATGGAGTTACCTACAGAGGTATCTAAAGCAGGACTACTAAACTATTACCACAGAGAATACAATAGTGGTACTTGGTACGAAGAACACGAGTTGTCTTACAACGTATCGTGGGATTGGCTGATGCCTGTAGTTAATGAGATTATAAAGTCAAGAGATGAGCAGAATGCTGATTGGGATTTGACTGATTTGAAATATGCTTTACAGACCACAAACATTGATATGGTTTACCAAGCAGTAATAGAATTTATAGAAAGTTATGAATAGATTAATAGTATTTAAAGATGATTTTGTCTTTGTAGATGTAACAGACATTGCAAAAAGTCTTTGGGGTAAAGAAGACTTATATGTAGTAGATGTAGACAGAGAGACAGAGCATCTGATTGAGAGTAATTACCAACTTAAAAATTATTTACATAGTGGAACATTAAGAGTGTGCATCGAAGGTGGACACCTACCCACCCCAAGCATTGATTGGTGGGATGATTCAGAGAAGATTACCCACGAAGGGTATATTTATGTAAGAACAAAAGATATAATAAAATGAGTGATAGAAAGAAAATAAACCTATTTATACTTGGACTTGTATTGTTCCAAGTGACGATAATTCTACTAACATTTGTGTTATGATTAGTAGATTTATTGTTTTTATGTTTATGATTGGGTCGGTAGTATGGACTACCGACCACAATCTAACAACGGAGAGAACTATCATCTCTGTAGGCGAGGTTGATACCTTGTCTGACTGGGATAGGCTAGTTAACGCAATCATCTACGTTGAGAGCAGAGGTAATGACTCTGCCATTGGCGATAGAGGTAAGGCAGTTGGATGCCTACAGATACATCCTATATGCGTGAGAGAGGTTAATAGAATCCTGCGAAAGAATGATATGCCATTGGTATATACATTAGAGGATAGGTATAGCAGAACAAAATCCATTGAGATGTTTAATATCATAGCAGAGCAATACGAGTGCTGTGAGTACACAACATTTATGGAGTATGCAGAGATAGTATCAAGACGATGGAACGGAGGTCCGAGAGGACATAAAAAAAGAGCAACAATTAAATATTTTAACAAAGTAAAAAGTGTACTATAGTACATTATTTCAAGAAATAGTTTGGGTTAGCCCAAACCACCCCAAACACCTAAAACAATTTAATAAAAAAACAATTATGAGTAACATGAGTTATTGCAGGTTTGAAAATACTGCACGAGATTTACAAGATTGCCTAGATGCAATCCAAGACGGAGAGATTAATGATTTAGGTAGTCAGTATGAGGTAGATGCCTTAGAAGAACTACTTGATTTATGTAAAGAAGTTGTAGCATACAAAGATGAAATCGAGGATGCTGTTTACAACAAAAATTTGGAATTTACAGAGAATTAAACTATATTTGAACACAAATTAAACAACAATTTATAACAAACAAACAAATTAAAATTATGAACGCAAGTATTATCAAGTTAACGCCAGAAGTGGCAAGTGAGTTACTTAAGAAGAACAAACACAACAGAAAACCAAGTGAAAAGCAAGTGACTTTTTATGTAAATCAAATGAAATCAGGATTATGGAAAGAAAATGGTGAAGCCATAATCATAGGTGACGACAATGTAATTAAAGATGGTCAGCATAGGTTAATAGCTGTAATTAAAGCAAAGCATTCTTACAGAGTACCATTAATTACCGAAGTGGATAGCAATGCTATGGACACGATAGACACAGGTAAGAATAGGTCACTGCAAGATATTATTTCTTTAAATGGATACGCTTATCCAAATCAGAAATCTAAGTTAGCTAAGTTGATACTATCATCTTCGCACAAAAGAAAAGGGAGAGGTAGTGTAACAAAACGTGTATTATTCGCAAGCGGTAATTCTTATATTTCAAATTCGGCAGGATTGGATTACGTAATAGAGAACAATGATTTTTTAAATAAAGTTATAAAGATGGCAGCTCAAATTAATAGCAAGTCTCCAAATAGTGTGATATCTGTTGCTGATTTAGCTTTTGTAGCTTATATGTTAGTTGGATATGATTTAGAAAATGAATATATAAGAGGATTTCTAAAAGAGCTTTGCGGTGCAGAATATGCGGGAGATAGTTCTGCGTCTTATGTTTACAAATGTATGGTTAAGGCTAAAAATTCAAAGACGCATCTAAATAAGTACTGGTTAAAAGGATTAATAATAAAGGCTTGGAACAATTATATAAATGGCAACCCGCCTGTAAATAGACTTATATTTAATATTAATAGTGATTTACCTGCTATAGAGTCAATAAAAATTACCCATCCATTTTAAGAAAACAACACAATGAAATCAATTAAACAACAATTATTAGATGCCAAGTTATTTGGTGCAGACAAATCAGAGATTCAAAGGTTACAACAACTTTTGGATGAGGAGGAGGCTTACAGAATCGATGAGATATTTGATGAGAAATCAGATAGTGAGTTTCAGATTAAAGAGGTAACCAATCAGTTACAACAATTATTAATTAAAAAGAACAGAGCGTATGGTAACTCGGCACTTGAGCCATTGAACATATTCTCCCAGCAGAACGCAGTAGATTCTCTGTGTGCTAGGCTAGATGACAAGTTAAGTAGAATCAAGAACAAAGGGCTAAACGATAAAACAGAAGACACGTTATTCGATTTAGCAGGGTATTTAATATTATTAATTATAGCAAAAAATGAGCAAGACTAAAACATTATTAGATGATATGCACTCTATGGAATTTTATAGCGTGTATGCAGACTCCGACTATTGGTACAATGAGTGGGAGAAGATTAACAGAGAGAGAACAAACAATTCAGATGAGATTAAATTAAAGAGCAATGCAAAGAAAAGTATTCATTAAATATTTGTTTAATATTATTAATTCATTTAACATAAGTGTAGATGATTTTTTTAAAAAAACAAAAGACAGAGAGATAGTAGAGGCAAGACATATTTTTTATTGGCTGTGCTATAATGATGGCAAATTAAAAATAAGTGTTATAGTCAGAATGATGAAGGATTATGGATACAACATTGGTCACTCAAGTGTGATATATGGTATCAATACTATAGATGAGACAGAAGACAATTATCAGCTAACAATTAAAGAAAGTTTATGTTTAGTTTAGAAGATATATTCGACCAAGCAAATAGCGATAATAAGTCAGCTAAAATTATAGAGAACGGATACCAATCAGTTAGTCTATTGGACGTGAAGATAATTAAGGATGACTATACTCACGAGGTTGACTTACTTAATACAAGTAAGCGATACTATCAGAGACTAACAGATATCGAGTTCAATGCCTTTAAAGAAAATGGTTGGAGATACGGAGTTTATGTAGTAACTTTGTCGAACTATCGTTCAAAACTTGATAAAGTTGAGAAGTCAATCAGAGATGAGGTCAATGGTAAGGGTAGTGAGAAAACAATTAAACAATTAAAGGAGAGGAGAGAATCCTTTCTATCAGAGTACAATAAATTAAAAAACAAATTAAATGAGCAAACCGAGTTATGAAGTCTTGTCAGCTATAAGCGTTAAGGACAAGGTAGAAAGAAAAGGTAGAATGGATTACCTATCGTGGGCAAATGCGTGGCATATGCTTAAGCAACAATATCCATCAGCACAACGTATCGTATACGAAGACCCGGCAACGGGATGGAACTACTTCTCTGATGGCAAGAGCTGTTGGGTGAAGGTTGGTATCTTGATTGAAGATGTAGAACACATCGACTATCTACCTGTTATGGATTTTAGAAACAAAGCCATATCAGTAGATGATGTTACATCAATGGATGTCAACAAAACTATTCAGCGTTCAACAACTAAAGCTATTGCAATGCACGGATTAGGTCTATCGCTTTGGAAGGGCGAGGATGTTCCCGAGATGGTAACCAAAGCAGAGCCTGTAAAAAAGTTAGGTCTGAAGGTTGGTGATTCCAATTGGGATAAGGTTAAGCGATATGTATTACAGAATAAAGGTAGCTTAAATATAGATGAGATTGTTGTTAATCTATCTAAGAAGTATACCATCAATGCAATTACCAAGAAAGAACTCCAAAAGCTACTTAAGTAATGGATGCTATTGAAATGCTAAGGGATGACACCAACTACTATGGTGACTTCGGTAAGCAGTACCTATCTAATTCAGATATAGGTACGCTACTAAAAGACCCGAGTAAGTATGGTGTCAGCATACCCGACAATCAGAACTTTGCTAAAGGTAGATACTTTCATCAGTTAATACTTGAGCCAAGTAAAGCAGAGCAGGTAAAGTATGTGACTGCAAGTACACGCACAACAAAGGTGTACAAGCAGTATTGCGAGGATAATGACCTGCCGTTTGCGTTACTTGAGAGTGAGGTCGAAGAGATACAGAGATTAGTTACAAAGATGCTAAGCAACTACACATTCTTTGAGGATATCAGAAACGATGACAACGAGTACGAAGTACCTGCTGTTGGAGATATCAAGGGAGAGATGTGGAAAGGTAAGGCAGATATTGTACATCCTGATATGCTCATTGATTTGAAGACCACATCTAATATAGATGACTTCAAGTGGAGTGCAAGGAAGTATAACTACGATAGCCAAGCGTACATATACCAATCATTATTTAGTAAGCCATTAGTATTCTACGCAATAGAGAAAGGTACAGGTAGGTTAGGTATATACAGACCTACTGAAGATTTTCTTAAACGTGGAGAAGAGAAGGTGGTTCAAGCCATAGATATCTACAGAAAGTTTTTTGCAGACAATGCAAGTGAAAATATTAACGACTACTATATAGAGGAGGAGTTAATTTAATTATGATAAGGTGGGTTCGTACTTCCCAATCGTACCACACCTAAATTAATTGGGATAAATTTTATATATAATTATTATGTCAAACGAGACAATTTTTGCAGATGGATTCATCTTCAAGAGAAAAGAAAACGCACCTGAATTTGTAGTAGGGTCGCAGTCAATCAAAGTAGAAGAGGCAATTGCATTTCTACAAGCTAACCAAAAAAATGGATGGGTAAACCTAGACATCAAGCAGAGTAAAGGTGGTAAATATTACTGCCAACTTGATACTTGGCAACCTAAACCAAAGAAGGATGTGATGGAAATCATCAACGAGAAAGATGAGGAAGTACCATTTTAACTAAAGCTAAATCGCAGATAATAAGGGAGTTAACCACTCCCTTTTATTTGCTCTTTATGCTGACCAAATTAAAAATCCCTATACTACTACTACTACTATATATATAATAATATTTTTTTATTACAACTTTACTTAGTAAAAGTGGTCAACAGGTCAGAGTCATTGATAATCAACAATTTAAACATCAAAAAGTCGTCAATTTATGTCAAACAACGTCACAATATTTAAAAACATTAAAGAAACCCAAGCACCATTTCACGTTCCTATTGGTGTTATACTTGATAGAATCAAGAATGGTAAGAGTAAGGAACTCGTAAAGTCTATAAGGTCTGAGAAGGATAAGAATAAAAGAGCCGAACTAAAGCAACAGCTACCTGCTATATGTTTTAGTGGTACATTTAATAAAAGAAATGATAAGTCAATCATTGAGCATAGTGGTATCATATGCTTAGACTTCGATGATTATGAGAAGAAGACCATAATGAAGGAGCATAAGGATGAGATTGCAAAAGACAAGTATGTATACTCTGTATTTGTATCTCCATCAGGTAATGGTCTAAAAGTTTTAATTAAAATACCTGCCGATATAGATAATCATATTAACTACTTCAATTCACTTGAAGAGTATTTCGATTCAACATACTTTGATAAGACATCAAAGAATATTAGCAGAGTTTGTTATGAGTCTTGGGATAACCTAATTCATATCAATGAAGATTCTGAGGTGTACGACAAGGTAAAAGAGAAGGATTATGTTGAGGTTGATATGTCATCTAAGATATCTACACTACCAATAACAGATGAGAATAAGATTGTAGAGATACTTGTCAAGTGGTGGGAGAAAAAGTTTCCAATGCACGAGGGTATGCGAAACCAAAATGCATACACATTAGCAATGGCATTCAATGAGTATGGTATCAATAAGTCATTAGCATCGTACATATTAAATCAATATGAGCAGGCAGACTTTACATTAAAAGAGATACAAGCAACGATTGATAACGCATATAGCAATACTGATAAGTTTAAAACTAAGTTCTATGAGGACGAGTCAGCTATAAATATGATAAAGGTTAAGATTAGAAATGGAGCAACTAATAAAGAAATTATCGAAGAGTTAGATGATAATAATAAGTTGAATCCCGAATGTAATATAGACTTGGTTATCAATCGTATTAAAGATGAAAGCGTTAAGATAAAGTTTTGGTCTAAAAGTGAAAAGGGTGTAATTAGAAACATACCTGTATTGTTTAAGCAGTTTCTTGAGGATAATGGATTCTATAAGTATTCACCCGAGGGTACAACTAACTTTGTATTTGTGAGGGTTATTGAGAATTTAATAGACCACACATCAGATAAAGAGATAAAAGACTTTATATTGAATCATCTTATAGACCTTGATGACCTATCTGTTTACAATCATTATGCAGATAGAACAAGTTTATTTAAAGAGGACTTTCTTACATTACTATCTACCATTGATATTCATTTTGTTAGAGATACGAAGGACACATCGTTTTTGTATTATAAAAATTGTGCTGTAAAGGTTACAACAAATAACATCGAGACTATAGATTATTTAGATTTAGATGGATACGTTTGGAAAGACCACGTCATAGATAGGACATTCAGAATGTGCAAAAACTTTGATTGCGATTACAGAACATTTGTATCAAGGATATGTGGTGGCAGTCAAGATAGAATAGATACAATGGAATCAACTATTGGTTTTATGTTACACGGATACAAGAATCTATCTTCTTGCCCGGCAATCATATTAAACGATGAGGTTGCTAGTGAGAATCCTGAAGGTGGAACAGGTAAAGGAATATTTATTAATGCATTAGCCCATATGAAAAAGCTAGTAGTGATTGATGGTAAGGCATTCAATTTTGAGAAGTCGTTCCCATATCAGACCGTATCAGTTGATACGCAACTGCTATGTTTTGATGATGTAAAACGTAACTTTGATTTTGAAAGATTGTTTAGTGTAATTACTGAGGGTCTGACATTGGAGAAGAAAAACAAGGATGCAATCAAGATACCATACACTCGTTCACCGAAGGTAGCAATCACAACCAACTATGCGATACGAGGAACAGGTAATTCATTTGCAAGACGTAAGTTTGAGATTGAATTACATCCACACTATAGTAAGCAGTATACGCCATTTGAGGAGTTTAAGAGACATTTATTTAATGATTGGGATTCAGATGAGTGGTGCTTATTTGATAGCTATATGGTTAACTGCCTGAGCAGTTATATGAGAACAGGTCTGATTGAGAGTGAGCTTGTTAATGGAAAGTATAAATCCTTTGTATTGGAAACATCAGAAGACTTTGTAGAGTGGTGTGGAGTTAAGTCAGGAGAGAAGAATCCATTACTACCTGTAGAGGAGATAATCCATCTTAATAAACTTTACATTGATTTTTGTGATGACTATCCTGACTATGGTAAGACAGGTAGTATTAAATTAAGCCGAGTTAAGTTTAATAAATATGTGAAAGCATATGCTAAATACCTAACAGGTAATGACGTACAAGAGGGCAAGGATGTGATGGGTAAATGGTATATGATTAAGTTATGAAAGGACTATATAAAATAACAGCACAGAAAGGAAGAAAGACCATATCCTCTGAAGTCTACGGAGATTCGGAGGATACGGATTCTTTGTTTGCTAGACTAATGAATAGACATAAGATTGTACATTCACAGAGACCTTTGTTTAAGTTAATTGAAATAAAGTTAAACAAGGATATGACTGAATCAAGTTTTAAATTCAGAGATTATCAGAGAACTATCATCTCTCAGGGGGTGGATGTACTGAAGTCTAAGCGTTTTTTATATTTAGCTATGGAGGTTCGCACAGGCAAGACCTTAACGAGTCTTGGTATTGCTGATGAGATGCGTGTAGGGAATGTCTTGTTCTTAACTAAGAAGAAGGCAATTAGCACTATCGAGTCTGATTACGCAATGCTTAATCCTAATTACAACCTAGTAGTTATGAACTACGAGAGCATACACAAGCTACCACAAGATATGTGGGATTTAATTGTGTGTGATGAGGCACATAGTATGGGTGCGTTTCCTAAGCCAAGTAAACGAGCTAAGCAGGTGCGTGAGCTGATAGCTAAGAATAATCCTTATGTTATACTGATGTCAGGAACACCGACACCTGAATCATTCAGTCAGATGTATCATCAGGTATATGGTATACCAAATAATCCATTCAAGCAGTATAAGAACTTCTATAGGTTCTGTGATGACTATGTCAAGGTTACTGAAAAGAAAATCAATGGACTAACAATCAGAGATTATTCTAATGGTAATCAGAGCATCATTAATGTAATGAAGGCATACACAATTAGCTACTCTCAGAAGGAGGCAGGTTTCAAGGTTGATACTCGGGAACATAAGCTGTATGTAAAGATGTCTGATATGACATATAACATAGCTAAGAAACTGAAGAAAGACTTAGTGGTTGAGGGTAAGGACGAAGTAATACTTGGAGACACTAGTGTAAAGCTAATGACTAAGCTACATCAGATATACTCAGGCACGGTTAAGTTTGAATCAGGCAACTCAACGATACTTGATTTAAGTAAAGCAGAGTTCATACACGATAACTTTGGAGATAGTAAGATTGGTATCTTCTACAAGTTTAAAGAAGAGTTTAACGCACTTAAAAAGGTTTATGGTGATAATCTATGCACGGAGCTAGATGAGTTCAATACAACGCCTAAAACCATAGCCCTACAGATTCAATCAGGTAGAGAAGGTATTAGTCTTCGTAAAGCCGAGGCATTGGTGTACTACAATATTGACTTTAGTGCTACGAGTTATTGGCAGAGCAGAGATAGGATGACAACTAAAGATAGATTAGAAAGTGATGTGTATTGGATATTCGCTGAGAAAGGCATTGAAGATAAAATATACAAAGCTGTTTCTAATAAAAAAGATTACACAGTAAAACATTTCAAAAAAGATTTATTAAATTTATAAAATTAAACAAAATGGAAAAAAAGTACAGATTAGAATTTAATGAAGCTCAGCAGAGTTTTCATTTAGACAATTACACACACACAGAAGAAACAAACGGATGGTTTACAATATTTGAATATTGTACAGACCTTGAGTTCAAGGTTTACGAATCATTTGTGAATAGAAAATTAGAAAAGAAAAAACTAACAAAAGAATACTTACTAGAGTGTGCAGGTGAAGTAAAGAGGTTTTGGAATAACTTAGAAGAATACAAAGTTGAAATTAATGAAAAAAAAGAAATATCGTGTACTCAAATATGGAAAAGTAAATATTCAGACATATATTACAAAGTGCTTCAAATGTCTGAAGATATTGTAGAAATGTGTGACATTGATAATATTTGGGATTGTAAAGAAATCAGCAGAGAAGAATTGAATGAGCATTTTACATTAGAAGATAAATTTAAAGATAAAACAAATGGTAGAAATAAGTCTTATTAACAAATCGAAAGAATTGTTAACTTTGTAGTAATGAAAAGCAAAAGAAACTCTCGTGCCGGCAAGCATCCATCATATGATAAGAAAGGTATGTCTGATGAACAAATCAAACGTAAAAGAGCATATGATAAGAAGTATAATGCCACTAAGAGACGCAGGAAGTATCGTGCTAAGCTAAATGCTGCTAATAAAAAAGCAGGGACATATGGCAACGGTGACGGTATGGATATGAGTCACACGAAGAGTGGACGCTTAGTTAAAGAAAGACGAAGCCGTAACCGTGCTAGAAACGGTCAGAACGGTAAGTCGACAAAGAAATGACAGAACAGCAGATACAGAAGAAGAGGATAAAAGAATTAGAAGAGCAAGGATATTACGTTCTTAAGTTAGTTAAGACGAATAAAAATGGAATCCCCGATGTATTAGCAATACCCCCTGATGCTGCTGTCATATTTAGCGAAATCAAAACCAAGACAGGTAAGCTGTCAAAATTACAAGAGTATAGACTTAAAGAACTTAGTATCTTCGGATTTAAAACCGAGGTATATAGAGGTGAATAATTAAATAATAATAATATGAATAATCAAACAGACAACCACCATCCACTTAACCAACAATTTTGGGAGTATGGTCAGAACTTTTGTGTAGATTGCTTAAGGTCAGGAGACCTTGTGTTAGACTGTACACACAGCACAGAGGTCTTGTGTAAAGAATGCAAGGCAAAACGTGAGGCATAAAAAAAAGCCCTCTTGGTCAATTGAGGGCTTTTAATAATGAAAAAAATCTATTCATTTAAGAATAGTACGAAATTAAATTAAATAAATTAAATAACAATGAAAAAATTACCAAAACATATGAGAAAAACAATTATAGACCCACAATTAAAAAGAAAATTAATAAAATTAATTAACGACACATTTAAAATAGACATAACAGATGAGTGCCGAAAACAAGAATATGTTTTTGGTAGAATGGTTTATTTCAAAATACTTAGAGACTTAGGATATGGGTACGCACCTATTGGCAGGACGTTATATAAAGACCACTCAACGGTTATACATAGCGTAAGAACCTTTGATGATTTAGTTATCTATGATAAAGAATTATATCGCACATATACTATTATTAAAGAACTTATAATTAAGAATATGAATACGAATGATATAGAACACGCAACATATAGCGAGCTTGTGAGATGTATATCTAATTTAGAAAGAGAAAATGTTTCTTTGAAACAAGAAATACAATTACTTAGAAAAAGACAATTTGCATTATGACACCCGAATTAAAAATATATTTAATGACATTGATGCTGCCTGCATTATTAGATGAGATTGATGCACCAATGCCACCTAAAACAAAAAGTAGTTTCATTAGAGTTAATAAGTTTTGCGAAGAGCAAGCTAATGAAGCAGCCGAAGCATTTTACAAGCACGACAGCTTAAAAGAAATGCACGATGCTATGGTAAATCATTGGAATGAAGTTATAGATAATATAAAATTAGGATAATTGAAATATATTATTTAGATTTGAAACCTCAGGGATGAAACTATCTGCATACGAAAAAGAGAGATTGGCTCACATCAACTATAAGATGGGAGTTATTCACGACTATGTAGATGACGTTTATGAGCTTCTAATCGACAGAGAGTTTGATGAATTGAGTGCGGTGCTTGTCGAATTAATCGAGGAGTTAAAAGAAATTCAATTATCAATTACCGATGAATTATAAAGATTTTAGACCAAGACTAAAAGGCAACAAGAAAGATGCCTATCTAAACTTAACCAAAAACGAAAAACGTATACTTGTTATAGGTGACCTTCACGCACCATTTACCCTTGACGGGTACTTTGAGTTCTGTAAGGAAACCTATGCCAAGTATAATTGCAATCAAGTAATATTTATTGGTGACATCATCGACAACCACTACTCATCCTTCCATACGACCGACCCGGATGGTATGGGTGGTGGCGATGAGCTTGATTATGCGATTGAAGAGATTGCTAAGTGGCGTAATGAGTTTCCGAAAGCAGATGTGTGTATTGGAAACCACGACAGGATAATAATGCGTAAGGCATTTGATTCTCAGATTCCTTCACGTTGGATTAAAGATTACAACGAGGTCCTTGGAACTAATTGGAATTGGGTTGAGCAAGTAGTCCACGATGGTGTACAATACGTTCACGGAGAGGGAGGAACAGCCCGGACTAAATCTAAGAATGATATGATGTCAACCGTACAGGGTCATATCCATACGCAAGCATATACTGAATGGAATGTAGGTAAGAACTTTAAGATATTCGGAATGCAGGTAGGATGTGGTGTTGATGGCAAGTCATACGCAGCAGCATACGCTAAGAACTTCAAGAAGCAAGCGATAGGATGTGGTGTGGTATTCGGTGGACATACAGCAATAAATTGTATGATGGAGTTATGAGTTTAATAAGAAACAGTAATCAAGTAAAACAAGCTATAGATTTTACAGGTGTTCAAAATGGTAAAATACATCCATCAGACATAGATGCAGTTCTAGAGTTTGACAATGAAGCTTTAATACTTATAGAAGTAAAGAGAGAGAAGAATGATATACCTATAGGTCAAAGACTTTTATTAGAAAGGATTTGTGATTCTTGGAGAACAGATAAGTCTATAGTTTTAAAAGTAGTTCATAGTTATAAAAACGACTCATCAGACATACCACTAGATATGTGTATGGTTGAAAGCTGTTATTATAATAAAAAGTGGATTGATAAAAAATCAACATTAATAGATGCCCTAAATAATATAGGCATTAAGTGGAATATTAAAAAATTAAAATTTTAAATGGCAACATACGATGATAAGTTAAGAACACTGGAAGTGCTCAGAGATTCAGAGGCAATGATAGTTACAGGATTTGGGGCTGCTCTAATGGGTTATTGTGACTTCAGAGGCAATCTAGTAGCAGCTTATGATATAGATAAGTGTATAGACATTATTGCACAAGATATGGAGTATGAGGATGCTATAGATTATTTTTACTTCAACATACACGATGCGTATGTAGGAGAGAGTTCACCAATATTTATAAGATTAGACCACAACATATGAGCAAAGGACCAAACTATGAAGAATTTATAATAGCTACACTAATTAATTTAGCTATAGTTTTGTTCGTCTTGAAGTTAATCTTGTAACCTTTTTAGGCTTGAAGATGTTCTTCATCTTCTTAGGCTTAACCCTTGCAGGTAGATTCTTTGAGCCGTACTCCTTTTCCCACCTCGCTGCAATCTCAGGGAGGTTCTTATACATATATCGTCTCTGTGCTTCGCTTTTAAATGGCATAATTATTTTCCGTAAATCTCTTTATACCCTTCGGGGTCTATTTGTTTAAATGATTTCTTCTCTTCAGCTTCAGTAGGTCCTACATCAATCCACTCTGACTTACCACCTTTTCTGAAGTCTTTATACATATAACTATTTAACTCTTTTTCTATTTCTCTAGCAAACGGAGCATATCCAAAGAAAGCAGGAATCTCAAAAAATACAAATCTCTTTAGACGTTGTTTTTCTCTTTTTTTAGCATCTGCTTTTTTGCTAGGCTCTAAAATATCATCCTTTACTTTAAGTGCCTTATCTCCTAACTCTAATGCTTTACCGTAAGGTCCTGAAAAAGTATATATATAATCTCCTATTTTTGCATCTTCGTAATCTTTCTTTTTTGGTGCTAATGGATACCCTAGTGAATCTTTATATTTATCATACTCCCCATCTCTTAAAAAATCTAAATACTTTTCATTAACGCCTTCTATTATAGTATTCTGAATACCCTTCGTTAAGTTTCCAAAATTTCTACCTAAAAATAAACCAATCAATGTTTGAATTACACTCTTACCTCCTTCTTTAAGTAAGTTTTTATCTTCTTCTTCTTCCCCCTCTGCATATCCAAGAATACTCCTTAATATACCAAGAAGCCCTTTTGTTATTACAGAAGATAAAAAAGTATACATAAACATTCTAGTTGAAACTGCTGCCATAAGCTGTCTACCTTCTTTTTCAGAAATAATTCCATTTCCTCTTGCTGCCATCAATCCTTTACGAAAGGACTGATATTCATAATTTAAAAACGTAGACATATAGTTGTTGAAGTTAGCAAAAAACATCCCTCCTATATCTCTTTTTCTTGAAGCATCTTTACCTCTAGATATTCCTGTAAATAAACCACTAGATGCAGCAGCCTCTATACTTATATCATCTGCCTTCTTTGTCGCAACCTCAAGTGCATTTTTATGTTTTGACATAAACGCTTGGTCGTTAGCAGCAATCCTTTCAAATCCATCTTCCGGGAAAGGTTGTCCTGTTTCCTGTTTAAACGTAGATGCAAAAGCACCTTTCCAAAGTGGTCTACTCATTATTTGGTCAGGTTTAGATATGATGCCATCAGCTAGTGCATCCACTCCCCTAGCAAGAGGGTTTAGAGAATAGTAATTTATAATACCTAATGTATCCATAATTTTACTTTTATTTTCTTTTCCTCTTACTCCTAGTTTATCTTCAAAAAGTTTTTCTGTAAATCTAGATTTTATACCTAAATCGCTAAATAATCTTCCTGTCTGCAAAGAACCAAGGTTTCTCATAGCTTGAGCAGTTGTCTCAGAAGAAACACCACGATACTTTAGACCTTCATAATATTCTTCTCTTCCTCTATTTAATATAAAGGACATATTAGATATTAACTCTCTAGTCATTCTTTTTGTATCGCCTAATACCCTTTGATATCCTATCTTAGCTATTCTTGCAAGCACTTTTTCTCCAATCATATCTCCTGAAGATGCAACAGAGTTATGTATAAAATTAGATATTGTGCTTTCCATTAACGAATCTAAACCTTCGTATATGTCTTTTTTACTCTCATAAGAGCCATCTTTCTCTAATGCTTTTTTTGTTTCTTTTAACGTAGCCCTTGAGGTCTTTATAGGTACTGTTAAATGAAAATCTAAAAGAGTACTCTTAGAACCTCGCTTTACTGAATTATATATATCAAAGTTTAAAGCAGTAACAACATTTTGTCTTTCAATTACTGACTTAGCTTTTGTTGAAGGTTTTAAACTTTCATTCATTGACTTCATTAAACTATGTGAGTCATCAATAACATCACCTTTAAACTTATCGTCTACAACAACGTGATGCACATAGTTATTGAGCAATCCTATTCTTTGACCTCTTATAACCCCTGCAACGAACAATGCTTTTGGAGCAAGAGATTGATTTATTTCTTGAGCAACTTTTATAGATTTTTTCTCAGCACTATTAAACGAGCTGTAAAGTTTATCCATATCAACTTTCCCATCAACAACATATGCTTTTTTAATTTTTTCAAGCATATCTATGTCTCTTTTATTCACCTTTGCTAACTTTATTGTTTCTTCAAGGTACTCTGATGCTCTTTTTACCTTTGTTTTATCTTGATTGGAATTATACTCTAGCTCCAACATATAGAAGAATTGTTTAGCTGATGACTCAATTAACTTGTTTCTACTTCCTTTAAAAGATTTTCTTACAGCATCACTAGCGTCATCAAGTTTTTTATAAATCTTTCTTATGTCATAATTAAAGTTTTGCTCACCTTCAGCCATACCTCTAATTAAAGAATTAAATAAATCTTTAGTTTTACCATCGCCAAACACTTGGTCTATATAATATAGTGGATTAGATTCAAGTGTTTTTTGAATGTAATTCTTCTTACCTCTTATGAGGAATGACTTTACTTTATTGTATCGTTTTTCAATTGCACCAACAGTAGCGTTTAATAATGACTTTTCTACAGGACTAGAGTTCTTTAAAGAATCTAATTTTATTCTAAGCTCACTAGCGTTGTTAGTAACAAGACCTTGGTTTATATTATTAATTACCTGTAGTAGTGTTTTTAACTCATTTACAGACAACTCCTCTATACCTTTGGTGTCAATTAACTCTTTTAGTTGCTTCGCCAATGCCAACTCTTCATTTGTAGAAAATATTGGATTATTTTCTTTGGCATTTTCTTTTATACTTTCTATTAGCTCATCCTTTTCCTCTTGTATTTCCTGCTCTGTTTTCGTAGTTTTTTTAGTTGGACTTATTATTGATTGGTATTTTTTCATAATAGCAACATCGCTATCATCTATAACGCCCTCTTCTCTCATAAGAGAAACTATTTCTGTAAAAGTCTTTCCTTTAACTTTCGATTTGTTTTCAGCAACATAGTCTTCAAAACCACTAGCTAACCAATTTACTCTACTAAATTCAGAATCCATATAGTTAAGAATCTCTTCAGCATTTTTAGTTATTGATTCTAAATCTAATTCAAGTTCTTTCTTTCGTTTAGAAAGTGTATCTACTATATCTAAGTATTTATCTAAAAACTGAGATGGTATTAACCTAGGGTTAATTCTAAATAATTTACTCAGTAAAGGACCTACCTCGTTAATCCCTGTTTTTCCTTTTTTAATATTATTTCTTGCTTTAGGCAGCTTTGAATCAGCATCTCTTACTTTTGCGAGATAATCTGCGTCTGCAAACACCTTTGCCATATAGTCAACGAAAGACTCAACCTGAGATGTAGAAAATACATCAACATTCTGAAACTTTCTTAATACGGCTTTAACCTGAAATGTTGTTAGCTTACCTTGACCTTCTAATTCTTTTAAGGTATCGTTCAAACTATCATCTAATATTTTCTTTTCTTTCTTAGTTAACCTAGCTCTTTTCTTTAAGTCTTTAGCTATCTGTATCTGCTCCTTTAAATCTATTTTTGTTATGTTCGTGATTTTAGACAATATATTCTTAAAAGATTTTGAATCTACCTTCTGCTCACGAACGGCACGTTGTTGCTGAGCTTCTGTAGCAACACTACCCAATGGGTCATCAGGAAGCATAGCATATATAGATTCGCCATTAGCTTTATTTTTACCTATCTCTTCTGCGTATCCATCTTCTACTAGGCTTCTCCAAACATTATTTGAAGCATCATTTCTAAAGCCACTAGAAACTAAAACTTCTCCTCTGCTTCCTAAGATAGTAGCAACTTCTCTATACAACTCTTTACCTAGTCCTTTTCCTCTTTTATCTAAGTTAATAAAAGAAAGTGCAACATTTTTATAATTCGGTATAGAGTATGATGAAGTAACTATTTCACCAATTCTTTTCCCAAGTTCTGTTAATATAAATACTCCTTTCTTTTCAGTAATTGAATATTCATCATTTAATTGGAATCTAACAGTTGACCCATCTCTAGCTGTTGATTCTAAAGGACCTTTTTCAGTTTTTGCTCCCTTAGCCATAACTAAAGGACCTACTTGAATTATTTCATCGGCAGATACAACACGCTTGCTGTTAGCCTTGTCATAAAAATATGAATGACGATATGGATTAAATCCTACCTGAATCCACTCATCACTTTTTAAAGCCTCTTCAGCACGTCTTACAACGCTTTCAGTTGACTCATTTAAATAAGAGCCATCCATTATACCAAATGGACTTTTATTTTTCTCTTTAGTGGCTACCTGTAATGCCCTAGCTGCACTACTTTTAAATGTAACGTCTTTTAGTACAGCAACTTGACTATATCCTAAAACTCCTTTACCTCCCGGTCCGTGTATGGTGTCTACATATATTCCAAAGTTTGTATATGCAGGTATATCTAAACGAGAAGAAACTAATTGACCGTCTTTTATTTCAGTTGTTAGTCCTATTATCCCTAACTTAACTTTATTTTTATCTAAAGATAAAACTATTTCATCTATTGTTGCAGGAGTTGGAACTGTATCATATGGAGTGATTGGCATCTCCTCTTTAATAACTTTATCCTTTTCTTCTAAAGTTATCTCTCCTTTTGAATATTTTAAATTAGCATCTAGTGCTTTTTTAGGATAAGGCATTTGAATACCTTTTTTATTGTTATCCTTCCATTCTTCAACTTGCTTAACAGTTTTCCCTATCTTGGAATAAACTTCTTCAGTATCTAACTTCTGCTCACGAACAGCACGAGTGGTTACGGTAGTTTTGTCATCACTAATAGGTCTTCTTCTAGATGTGGATACTCTGCTATCAGGTTTTGATACGTCTCCCAATTTATCAGAGGTTTTAGCTCCATCAAATCTAATAATCCTTCCGCTGACATTTTCTCTTGTTTTTTCATTTTTTAATTCATTTATGTAATCAGACCACTCTGTTATATTAGGGTCATTTGCTTGGTTATATATTTGTTCTTGTACTTGTTCTAATGTTTGTTCTTTACTAGAAAACTTATCCCAAATTTTAGAAATAGAATCCTTGTATCCTTCTTGAGCTTTTTTAGATGCAGGGAATATAGCTCTAGCTGCTTCCCAAGTTATTGACTGAAGTGCTCTTGCTTCTATACCAAGCTCTTCTGCTAATTCTCTATATGCATCAGCATAAAAAGCAAATGATGCAGGACCAAAGTTGACTTCTATGTCATTACTAGCTAATGGTTTAAATAAAGCGATAGCCATAGCGTGTGTATCTATAGTTACAGCTCTTCTGTCTGATGGGTTAACAATGTTTACATAAAAGTTCCTAACCTTGTTGGCTCTTCCTAATTGATTAGAAATATTATTTATACTCCCATCTCTAAAAACAGCTACTCCTTTTTCTATAACAGGATATCCGCCAAATGAAGAATCTCCTTTTTGTGATTCTTTGACAGCAGTACCTGTAGGTATTCTAATTGGTGCTTTTCTGCTTATGTTTAAATCGTAATCAACTCTTACAAAAATTCCTGCATCATAGTCAGATAATTCATTTAGTTTCTTACCTACTTGTTTTCTTAATGTTGGTATGTATTTTATTTGTTTTGGATAATCTTTAGACTTTAATACATAGTAATCGAACATTTCTTGAGTAAATAATTCTTCTGAACGATTTCTCAATGTATCCATAATAACGTCTGCCAAATGCAGATTATCAAACCAAGGCATCTGAGGTGATTGAGTAGCTATAATAGCAGCAGCTTGCTCAGTAGTTACGTCATATGAAGAAGCCATCTCCTGAGCAATTAAGTTTGCCCCATCATACCATAATTTACTTATTTTTCTTATGGAAGGAGATACGCTATTATATACAGATAATAAATTTGATTTTACTATCTCTTTAGCTTTTGAATATATATTGTCAGATTTTTCTAATAATTCTTTAGTTTTTAATTTACTTAACTTAGGTCCTAAGTTATAGAACATAGAATTATATAAAGAATCAGATAACACTTTAATTTCAATGGACATTACTGATTCAAATTGAGAGACTAAGTCTTTAGATTTTCTAATGTCTCTTAAAATATCAATTATTTCTTTTTGTTGATTTATTTCTACCTTTTTTTCTTCTCTAGTTAGGCTCTTTTTGCCTTTAATCTTATCTATGTTTTTTTTGTATTTTAGTATAGCCTTATCAATAATAAGTTTATTTTCATTAAGTTTTTTATTTATTTCTTTTTTTGAAACCCCTTCAATAGACTCCATTAGAGCTGCTTTATTATCTATACCAAAAGTATTATAAGTAGATAATTTAGAAGCTGTAGTATTATAGCTTTGTGGAGCAATCTCTTTTACATTTTCTTGGTTTATTTCTCCTTCAAAACTTAAAAACTCTACTTTATCTTTTACTTTAAACTTTAAAAAAGTAGATACTTTCTCGCCTTTTATAGTTCTATCTTCTACAGATTTTGAAACTTCATTAGATTCGGATTCATTTAATTGACCACGAGCCTTACGGTCAGTCTGTTTATCAGAAACTTTCCCTTCAGCGTCTCTATCAGTAAGCGGTTTAGTTTCCTCTTCAGCTATAGCCTCCCCCTCTTTCACCCGGGCAGCCATTGTATTTAATAAATCAATGGTATCTATGTCTGATAGGTCTTGTTCTGATAATTTAATTATATCACCTAAACCAAACTTAGTTGCAACTTTATTTACGAACTGTTTAATCTTAATCTTAACAGGTGCACTTAGTTTCTTGTAATCGCTTGATAGCATACCAAACAATTCAGATAATGCTTCCTCGCTTCTTATGTTGTCAGCATATTTCTCAGAAAACTTTCTTAGCTTTCTTTTTAAGAATGGATTAGTAGCCAAGGAACGATTAACAGTTTTATACATATCGTCCGTTAGCTTCTGTAATTCTACATCAGATTTTATGGACTCTAATAATATAGAGTGGAATGTTTCGTGTCCTACGGTTCTTTTATTAGCTTTTGATAAATCTATATGTATTGTTTTTGTTGCAGGGTCGTAAGAACCTCTAGTGCCTTCTCTACCAAAATCAGTATATTCTTTACTTGTATCGTGTAAAACCACCCTAACATTAGGTGCTACTCGTTGAATAGCAACAGCAGCTTTTGTTGCTTGGTTTACTATTGATTGACCTATAGATGAAAGCTCAAATTCAGCAGATTTATTTCTAACCAAATTATCCGACAATGTTTCTGCTACTTCAGGATTTGTTTCGTTAAATATATTATCTACCCTTTTAGTTTCATTAACTACCTTTTCATCAACCTCTTCTTCAACTTCAGCATCTTCAATACCCTCTGTAGTAACTTTAGGTGCAGTTTCTTGTGTTTCTAATGGCTGCACCACCTTCCCTGCTATTATGTCTTGTATGTTCTTGTCTAACTCTTCTATTCTTTGTTTTTTATCAGCTATTAATGAAGGGACAGTAACACCCTCTGTTTCTTTTTGCAAGGATATTCTTTCTGCTGTTAACTTAAATAATTGCTTTTGATTCCCTACAGTTATTCTATTGGTCTTAGTAGCATTTCTAACTTCTGCTGCTGCTTGTGAAACAATACCAACCTGCTCCTTAGCTGCCTGAAGTTCTTCGTCTGTTTCTATCTTGCCTGTTTTTCTATATGAATTAAGCTGTGCATCTACCTTAGCCATTTGCTTAGGGTCGGTGAACATTTTTTCAATAGCCTTGTAATCGTTTCCAACAAAAATATTTCCTCCTGCTACGTTCAACGAAACGCCACCAATACCACCACCGACAGTACCTGCAAGAAAGTTATCCCAAGCCTGTAACCAAAATTCCTCAGACTTAATACTTGCTTTTAAAAACTCAGGTTTGTCTTCGTCTTTCGTTGCATTGTATGCTTCAGCTAGTCCTTTGCTTAATAAAAATTGAGTTCCCTCTTGAAAACCCTCTTCTAATGATTCTTTTAATGTTTCTGTTAGAATTGGTTTATAAGATACCTTTATTACTTTTTCTGCTGCTTCTCTTGTGAATCCTTTTGCCCCACTTTCTAAAATTTCATTTAATATTTTTTTTCTAAGCAACTTCCCCTCTACTGCACCTATGGCTCTGCTTGCACCCCACATCTCTAAAGGTGCTGATATAGCACCATAAGCCATAGAAAGATTCATAGCATCTTCGTGGCTTAATCCACTATCGGTAGCCTCTCTATACATCTCACTAGCAGACATTGTATAACCTGCTGCAACAACAGCAGGAGTGCCTCCTAAAAATATTCCTGAACCTACAATGAAACCAATCTGCCCCACAACCTCTCCTGTGAAGTTCATTTTTTTGTCTCTGTAGTCTTTTGGAAAAAAATCTCTTACTTCATCTTCTAGCTTTAAAGCATCTTGCATTAATGATTCACTTACAAGATTTGACTGAGCAGAAGTCATAAAACCTGTCTTCCCTGCTACTGATGCTAGTGTTCCAAAAACAACAGGAAGTGCTGATACAGTACGAGAAACAAGTTCAGATGCAGCACTAGAAACTCCTGACAAAGGAGCTAACATATCTTCATTCTCTGATATAATATCTAAAGAATTTATAAGTATACCATCTTCGTTTGCTTCTTTTATTAAATTATTATATTCCTCTATTGTTTCATTTAGAGGTATACTTAATTGGTCTGCTAATAAGTTATTACCTTGCTCCTGAAGTTGAGTAATTTTTTCCTTAGTATTTTTTATGTCTTCTTGTAATTGACCAACTTTTTTTATTTTTATTGAGTAGTCTTCTCTTTTTTGATTTTCTATAACATCTGCAAAGTTTTCTATAAGACCTGACTGTAGACCGGCATCACCTATTTCTTCTGTTTCGTATAGCTTAACTATCTCTTCAATATTTTGGTTAGGTATTAATGATTGATTTACACCTATTACCTCTCCATTCTCCCTAACAACTCCCGGTTCTATTCTAGTTTTTACTTCTTCAGGTAATTCGTCATATGACTCTATGAACTTTCTTTCGTCACGAACTTCCTCAAAAACATCCTTGTACATATCAGGGAAAACTTCTTCAACATTTTCTCCTGCTTTATTATATTTTCTAGCTACTTTATCTGCCACTCTATCAACAAAAGCAGACTCCCCTTGAAATAATCCGGGATATGCATCTTTTACTAATGGTTCTTTTGGTAAAGTAGATGGGTCAAATTGTGTCTCTGTTTGAGGAACGACAGTTTCTTCAGAAACAGGCAGCTCTTCTTCTGTATCTGCTAAATTGTAATCAAATAAGTCTGAGTCCGAAGAAGTATCTTCTCCCGGAACTTGCCCTGTAGTAGATTCCGTAGTAACCTCGGTTTCCAAAGTGGGCTGAGAATCGTCTTTTTTTTTTACATCAAACCCAACTAAAACTTTAAAATCATCAATAGATTTTTGATATCCTTCAATCTTAGATATCTCATACATATTACTTATAGCCTCTTCATTAGTAGCCATAAGAGTTTTAAAGTCGCTGTACCCCTTTTGGTATCCCTCTCCTTTTGCTAATCTATATAATTGCTGTAACGCTTGTTCGTTCATATTTTTTAATTAAACATTGACATAGAACCACCCATAGTCCCTAATTTCTTTTTAAATCTAGCTTGCTGTGTAGCGTTTCCTCTTAAATAACTATCTAGTGCATTAATTTGCATTGCATCTCCTACGATAAATGTTGGACCTGATGTTGCTCCTGTTGATTTATCTTTTGATTCAACTATTTTTATTTGATTAGTTTCAGAATTAATTTCTGATTGAATGCCCATTCCTAACAGTTTATTTTGAATCTCTGTAGCTGATTTATCTACAGTTATATTTTTATCAAGAAAATTACCGTATGCTTTTTGAAAATCTATTTTTTGAGGAGTTACATCTGTATCAGGCAGACTAATTGTCATTGGTGTGTCTACGCCTCCTATGTTGTCGCTAAATTCTGCCTTAACTATATTCCCTTCAAAATCTGTTTGAATATTTCCTGACAAGTCTAATGATTTTAGTGATTTTTCTGAATCTGCTATACCTGTCAATGCTGTTGCTGATTTAGCAAATGTATTAAAGTCAAATGTTAAATCAAGTGGTGCTGTTCTTCTAGTTACTCCTTTGTTGTCTCTGTAAGTAATAACTATTTGATTATTTTCACGTTCTATGTTTTGTATATTTGGATTTAAACCTTTGAAATACTGTATAGATGCTTTTACATCCTCAGGAGTTTGACCTGCATAAAGTAAAGCTAATTGATTCATAATAGTGTTTTCCTTGTCTCTACTTTGACCTTGAGTCCACCAAAACTGTTTCTCTTGCCAAGAAGCCTCAACTACAGGAGTAGTTGTTTCACCATACTTTTTGTCAATCATACTGTCAATCAAATTACCAACGTGGTTTCTAGCTGCCTTTTTTTGACCGTCAGTCAATTGAGCCATACCCTCTTTCCCGTTTGATAAATCAATATAAACCTGCTTCTCTCTTTCGGCAGAATCTTTAGATAATTTATTTACATCAGTAACTACCTTATACCCTTTCGACTTCATACTGTCTGCTAGAACAGAAGCTATGTCGTTATCTGAACTAAGTATAATATCAATTTGAGCTGCCCTACTTTGTTCGTAGTCATCTCTTTTAGTAATGTCGCTAACAGTAACTGTCTTACCCCCTGCTTTTCTACTAGCTGCTGCCGACTCTGTATCTATGTACTCTCCAAGAAATGCTACAGCCGTTGCTGTAGTTTTATTTATATCAACCTTATCAATAAAGTTCTGTGCTAAGTTAAACATAGCCTGTGCACTTCTTGCCCGACTTGGGTCTATAGTTGTTACACCATTCTTATCTGTAACTAATGGAGCTGCTACAATAGCACCTGTACTGTCAATAAAGAAATCATTCTCATTGAAGTTAGTCATATTAGATATATCTTCAAATATCTGCTGCTCAACTTCACCTGAAACCCCGCTATCTAATCTATTTAGATGCTCTTCATATAGCTTGTTATAGTTGTTACTTAAGTTAAATATTTGGTCTGCACTACTGTTCATTCTCTGAACCTTACGCATATATTCAGCAGGAGTAATTCGCCCCGCCTTTAGGTCTTTATTCGCAGCCAACAAGTAAGAACTTGCATTATCTGCTAGACTAATTATTCTGTCGTTAAAATCTGTGTTGTATCCTAAGGGTGCTTCTTTTAATGCATCCTGAGTTTTAATCATTGCATCATTAAGAAGGTCTTTCTTAGCTTGTCTTTCTTCTCGTTCTGCAACGAGCATATCAGCAAAGCCTTTTCCAACTTCACCCCAATTAACATCATTCTCGATGTTCCTTTCTACGTATCCAAATTTAGTTGCCATAAATTATTATCTTATTGGTCCTATGTATGGATTAAATGAGTATATATTTTGTTCAGGAGGAGCTAGAAAACCCATACGTTTAGATACTCCCGGATAAAAATCAGTTTGAGTAGTCAGTAGCGATTGGTCTACAGGCTGTATTGACATTATTTGTTCCTGAGGGGTCAATGGCATTCGTGGTGGAGGCGTTTGAGTAATGTTATATCTAGCTGCTTGTTCTGCCGTTGGCTTAAGTCCTGTCATTTCAATACTTCCTTCGGAAACAGTATCTCCATACGTTACAGGAGCTTTCTGCTTACCATATAACGCTAAAGCATCTAATCCTGTCATTGCTGCTCCTCCAATACCCTGTATACCTGCTTGTAATTGCTGCTGTCTTCTTTCCTCTGCGTTAGCTGCTTCAAGCTGTGCACCTGTTACTTCACCTAAATCAAGTTGAGTCCCTATATCACGAAGCCTTGACTCTTCTTGTGCAGTTAGGTAATCTAAGTTAAATAACTCCTGACCCATAGCTGATGCTATTTGTCGTTGTGCTTGTTGTTGCTGTCCATATATAGCACCGACTCTACCCATACCTCTATCGCTTTCTCTAAGGGCTTCTGTTGCTTGTGCTCCTGCTACCAATGCAGCTTCTCTTTCTAATTCATATGGCTCTTTTTGAATAGCCAATGACTCCATATAATTCTTCTCGAGTTTTCTTCGAGCTTCTCTCATATACTTATCGGCAGTTGCTTCTGCCTCTCTTTGTTTTGCTTTCTGTTTTCTAGCCTGTGCAAAGGATTGTGCCGAACCGGCTAACTGAGAACCTACTGCTGCTAATGTTAATGCTGTTGCTAATACCGGCATAATAATATTACTTGTGATTTAGCACAAAGATAATAAATTTAAGGGAAACTTTTCATAACCTCTGATTCTACAGCAAATAATTCAACTTTTGTATTTTCTGAATACGTTAAGTTAAATACTGCATAGTGTCCTAATACACCGTGAGACTCAGCAATTGAGTTCTTGATAAATAAAAACGTCTCTACGTTTGATGGTATTGGTGTAGTTCCCACAGTTGATGTATCTATAACTACATTGTTAATACCTCTTCTAAGGTCTGTATTAATAGCTGTTACGTTTCCTGCATATATAGGCTCATTAGTGCCTGATAAGAAGTAGAAGTAATCTCCTACGCTTAATATGTTTCCTATCTGTATTGTTGTAGCAAAGTTTATAGTTGATGTCTGCCCTACAATACTAACAGTTGTACTATTACCTATACCATTTACTGAACGCAATGCAAACTCAGGAAGTTCAGCAGGTGTTGAACCTAGTCCTTCATTCCTAACAAAAGCAAACCAACTCTGCTCTTTTTTCTCAAAGTAATCAGCATCAATAAACCCTGAATCCTGTATATCTGTTTCTATTGTAGCTGCCCAACTATCGTCTCCCTCTAAATTAAGCGTTTTAAAGAGCTTATTCTCTAGTGGTGATGTGTTGAGTACACTTTCCATTTTAGATGGCGAGAAATCAAGCGTAGTGTTTGGGTCATTCGTAACTTGAATCCACCATTGCGAGTAAAATGTATTTCTACTCTCGTTCACATTATGACGGTAAAGATTACCCCCTTTAAATGTATAGAAATAGTTATTCATTCCTATCATCCAATCAGGATAATAACTATAGAAGGATGGGAATCCCTGTACTCCTTCGTCATATGTTAGTGTATAATTTGCCATATCTTAACAGTTTGCTCTATCTATTACTACTCCATTTGCATCAACTTCAATATATTCAGTCGCATTTATCTTATAAAAACCTTGAGCTAAAACATTACTTCCATATTCATCTGAAAACACCCAATCATTTATAGCAGGGTTTCCTGCTGTTCCTGATACGGGTGCGTTGTAATACTCTCCAACTAATGAAAGAGCACAAGCTGCAGCAGAACTACCTGCGACAAGAGATGTACTAAATCCTGTTAGAAGCACAGGGCAATCAACCTCAATAGTAAATGCAGTTGTAGGGCAAACACCTGATATCTCAATATTTAATTCTTTTATTGACTGAGATACTTTAGGTATTACCATATAAAACGTTCCCGGGTTAGCCACTGTATTAAGCTGCAACTCACCTGCTTGTGGTGTTATGTCTTGAGTATTTCCTGTTGAAGCAAAACTAGTTCCGTTATATCTATATTCTGTAAGTCCACTATATGTAGTACCTGCAACAGGAAGACAAGTGGCAGAGTCATAACCTAAATAAGTATATCCATTTGCTACCGTACTTCCTTTATAACCTCCTACAGTTGCATTATCAAGACTAAATTTATTATATACCACACCATTATATGTAGCTCTAATGCCATCAGGAATACTAGCAGGTGTAAACTTAACAATTACTGCTCCTTCATCAGATGCTGTATCTCCTAAATCTATATCAAGTAGAAATACACCTTCACCTGAACTATGAGTTATAGGTCCTAAACCACAATCAGTTAGGCAAGTTGGACAGTTTTGAATAGGTCCTAGTATGCCACTAACTTGCTCTCTGCTTATTCCACTTCCATCAGCATAAAACCCATCTGCACTAACAATTGTTAAAGCAGCATCGTCAAATACTGTTGTTGAGTTAGATAGTGTTGTTCCGTTTAAATAATGTATCGCCATATTTTAATTCTTTTAACAATTACAACAAGAGTCTTTTATTGTTGCTCCAAAACATAAATCATCTTCAGTTGATAATCTATAATCCCAAATTAAGTACAAGTTATTTCCTGTAGACGGCATTGTAAATTTTGACAAATATGTATTAGGCTCGTTGCTGTCATCTATTGGTGTAGCTATACCACCATTAGGGTTCGTTAGCGTTTCTGCCAATAATAACTTTATATCCGCAACAGTATTATCATAAAGCGTATCGCTTCTTAGGTATCTGAAGTTGTTTACGTTTTTATTAAATACAAAGTCATCAAAGTTTATTTTGTTGCATATGATGCTAACAGTTGCTCCATTAGCAGGTATAACTCCTGCACCTTGAGGTCCTTGTATTCCTGCATAATCAGATATTACAAACTCAGTTGTATTGTCATTATCAAAAGAAACTAATCTTGAATGTAGTGGTGAAACAAATGCTCCATCAGTCCAACTATACTCACTATGTATATACTCTCCATTATTTGCATCACTTGTTATTGATATAGGAATAATAGTAATGGTTTGTGCCACAGGACATCCAACCGTAAGGCTTCGTATATAGCTTTTAGCTAATGTTCCGTTTTTAACTATTATACTCACTTTTTGGTCAGCAACAGAACTTTTATTAATAGTTATAGTATCTGAAACAGGAGGGTCTAAACTAGCATAAACATTAGTAACCCCTGCATATGTATATTCTATTTCAAATGGTTCGTTAGGAGCAACAAGAACGCTATTATCTATATCAATGTCTATTGTTATGTTACCAACTAAATCACCTACATCTACACAAAACTCGTATGGATTTAATTCATCTACACTTATACTTCCCAATGTTATACCACAATCAATACAATCATCATCAAGTGGTTTCGGTATATCGTTTGAACTAAGAACATACTCATCCATATATGGGTCAAACCCACCTAGTTTTTGCGTGTCAAACGAATCTATAAATAAGTCTCTAAACCAAGTACGCATACCTTGCTCAGATATTACAGTTAGTTTTTCATTCTGAGCTGCACTACCCTTAAGCTGTATTACAGCACCACGTTTAGCATCCGTAAAGTATTTATCTGCACCCCATTGAACAAAACTTTCCGGGTTGTTAGATATACCATACTCTTCTACACGAGCTACTTGCTTACCTAATATTTCAGGTACTGTAACTAACGCACTACCACCTGTAGCACCCGTTATCATTTCTTTACCTTGAAGTACATAAGATATCCTATCTTCTTGGAGTGTAAGTATATCTGTCTCTCTACCAAATAATTTTTGAATAGTACCAAATGTACGTTCAAGTGGTTTAAAGTTTAATAATCCTAAATTAAACTCGTTAAGTTTATTTATGTTATTCTCTTCATTGTATACGCCACTATATGTCAAGTCAGCAAAACGATGTGCCTCTTTATATTCTTGCTCATCTGTGGTATAAATCCTGCTTCCTAAAGTAAATGTCTTACCTACAATTGAGTCTCTTATTTTATAACTTTCAGCTCCGTTACCAAATGAATAGCAGTTATAAAAATCTGTGATTGTTATTGCAGGTGTATTTGTAGAAAAAACTTGGTCTTGCTCGCTGCCACTATGCTCTCCTGAGCTATTAATACTATATGTATCGGAAGATTCAAACCAAACATCGGGCAATGCGTCCTGAGGTTGAGTTTCAAATATTACGGTTTGGTCTGTTCTTGTCAGACTCATTTGAATATCCATTGTTGTTTTTCTATTTTTACTAGAACCACAAGGGTTGAATCCTTTTACATTTAACCTACTAGGAATACCGGGAGTAGAGCCAATACCATTTCCCTGAACCCACCATATTGCCGTTCTTGAATCAACACAAGCAGGAGGAGTAAATAAAGATTGTTCGCCAAACCATATAATTTCATTTCCTCCTGAATTATTTTCTTCTAATATTGTATTAAAATCAACTGCATCTAACCATTGATTCAGATTGTCATAATCTCTAGTAGCTACTATTTGAATATTTGAAACCAATGTTTTTCTTGCTCCGCAACCTGTACCTCCTATTCTAGTTACATCAATTAAGTCAATTCTAAAAATAGAACCTGTTGGTATATCTACATCAGTTAAAGGTTGGTCTTTTAGTTCAAATTCAAAATATTTTTCAGGACAAGTATCTCCATCTTCAAGGTATTGATTCATTGGAAAAAATGAATCTACATCTTCCTCTATATTTATCTTATTAGGGCTAATCTTCATATAAACACCTGCTAGACTTCCCGTTTCTATATCACCTGAAGCAAACACTATTTTTTCAAGAACTGTAACATAAGCACAAAAACCTTTAGGTCCACCCGCATCTGCTTTTACAATCAATCTATCACCTTGTTCAATTTTTTGTGCATTTTCTCCTTCTAATAAAAAATAAACATTACCCTCTCCATCTTCCTGATAATATACATTACTGTATATTGTATCATAATTTTCTTCATCAGGCTTTATTACAAACTTGTAATTGGTAGCCCATTCAGGTGCAATTTGCCTAGGTGGTATAGTTACTTGTATTTTATTTATTTTTTCAGAATTAGAGCAAGGAATATGTAATGAGTTGTTATCACTTACAAGTGCTGTACTTGAACGACCATAATCATCCATATACACTATACCTATTTCGTACCCTCTATTGCTATGAAGACTCGCTAAATTTGAACCCAATTGAAGAGTAACACTAGATGCTGTTATGTCATAAAATTCATATGCATCATCTGCTGTGTCATTTCCTTGTGCAACGTCAGGAACAAACCTCATATAAGGTATTGTAATATATAAAATATTTGCCAATGGTCCTGAAGAATCCATAAATATAAACAAAGGCTCGTTTTGTTCATATGCCGTAAGTCCAACAAGAGAATTACCACTTATTGCACTTCCCCATTTTTCAACATTTGTTATACCTCTTTCTAAAAATTGAGGTATATCGCAATTAAAGTCATCAGTAAGTGTTACGCCAAAACAAGAATTTTCTCCTGTTGGAGAATAAACAGACTTAATATTTCTAGGGCTACTATTTCCTATTGTATTAACAAATTCATTACTAGTTACTAATTCATAAGGATTTGCATAATTTTTTGGCAAAATAAAATCTATACTTATGCTTTGCTCGGGAGTTTCTTCTGTTGGAAAATTTGGACCTGCAAAGCTATTATGTTCGTAAACTAAATCAATAGTTAATACACTTCCTTTTTTTAATTTATCAGATATAGTAGAAAAATCTAAAGTAGTTGTTCCGTTGACATTAGTTTTAGTAATGCCCCTTGAGGGTATAGTGTAAGTTCCACTAACCTGCACTCCTTCTATAAAATTATCCCCAACAGTTTCGCTAATTAAATCAACTGTATATTCTATTTGTGTTTTAACACCATTTCTTTCTAAGTTATATCCTTCTATATAATTACCATATACAAGCCTATTGCCCATTATTGTTTGAGCTAAAGCAAAACGTGGCACATTATCATATAGTCTTAGTATCTCAGAGTCAGGAAGTATAGTAAATATATTGCTATTTGTAAATATATAAACCTGAGTATCATTATCTGAAAAACCTCTGTCTTTCTTGTTGAACTTATCTATTACTTTTATTGTGCTGTTCTGAGCCTCTTTGAATAATAAATCAATACTTTCTACTAACGGTCCTCCGGTATTGTAAGATACTTCAACTGAATTAGCTGAATTAGTCATACCTTCATTTAAGAAGCTGCTTGAATTAAAATCAAAAGGCTTTGGAATAAATGCAGGGTCTGAAAAAGGTGATGTTGCAGAATATTCTCCATCTGCATATCTATACCTATATGCGAAACATATAAATCTATCTTCTAAATAATTATCTTCAGATTCAGGAATCTCTAATAACTCAATGGTAGGTGCATATAGTGGTGGTCTTTTTATCACTAATAATCTCTCAGCTAATAAATCTGAATTATTAGCATAATCAACTACTATATTAGAAGGATTAAGAGAAGGGTTATCGTAACCACTAGTTACATTTATAAATCTAGGTGCATTTTCATTATCTGTAAAAAATAATAAATCTTCTACTAAGTCTACACCTGTAATTAAATACTGAGGGTTAAAATTTAATGTTGTATTTACATTGTCACCATCATTAACACTAATAACGTGATAATCAACAATATCATTTTTTGTGTCATAAGATAGTATTAAATCTAACTTTCCTGTAGGATATTCAGAAGCAGGAACACCACCTGAATCTCTAGCAAAAAACGAGTCGTGAACAAACCAATATATTTTTTCATTAGCTCCATCCTCAAACGCACCAATACATTTAGCTTGAGTGCTTAAAGGGTAGTTATTGTATTGTATCGTAGTTAGTGCTAAATTTCCTTTAGTGTTTTCTATTACACCAATCTCAGAGTTTTCAGTAGACCCCATACGGACATTAATTGCATCTACATATTCTCCATCAGGTATAAGTCGTTCATCAACCGACTTATTCATTCTGCCTTTTATAAAGTTTCTTGTAATATTCGCCATATTATTTTAACCACTTATCTTGACCTCTTAGATTCATTAATAATCTTCCGGGATGGATGTTACTTATTCTTATCTTAGCGTTTCTCAATAAAGCAGTTTTTCTCTTCTGTGCTCTTCGTACAACGTACTCCTGCACATTGAGTTTACTATTTAATATTGCGTATTCAATATATGCATACACATAATCCTCAAATAATTTATTTACACTAATCTTAGAATCATCACCGCCTTCCATACCATCAGATACATATTCAAGTATACAAAGCTCTCCACTCATACCTGAGCTAAAGTTTATAACACCTGCCGCCTTATCTATCTTAAATGTAGGATTTATATTTGCTGTTTCTGTATTCAAACCATATCGTGCACCGATAGCATAATCAAAATACCAATTACCTTCGTAGAAGTATCCTTCAAATCCATCAAATTGACTCCCCTGATTAAGGTATATGCTTTTCTTTTGGTTTGTAATTCTATCTAAATCAATCTGAGAAAACTGTGGTGACAATGCATTACCATCTGCATCAAATAATATTCTGTTATTGCTATCTTGTAAATATGCAAGTGAAGAGTTTATTTGAATGTTCTCAGTTAATGGTCTCAATAAACCATCTTTATATATATTTACCCTAACCCAATTAACGTAATCTGAAGGCAATATATATCGTAAGGAGTCATTCACATTCAACTCCAATACTTTAAGCTCTTTAAACGCATCGTAATTAAGTTCTTGTATTGCTCGCTTTGCGTGAAACAATACTTTAAACCTTTCCTCGTTATTTACAAGTGAATGGTTTCCGTTATACATCAACATAAAGTTGTTGACTATATCATACAAGCTGACATATTGGTAT
>Ga0180433_10001803_pt1 | contig 34994 bp, 32 predicted proteins | sample SS_ome_8_FD_132980 | JGI IMG/M metagenome (GOLD analysis project Ga0180433, IMG submission 132980) | Hypersaline lake sediment archaeal communities from the Salton Sea, California, USA - SS_1_D_1 metaG | ecosystem: Environmental > Aquatic > Non-marine Saline and Alkaline > Hypersaline >...
CGTGCAGATTCGATGGGTCGCGTGAGCATCTCGTGCAGACGGCGGAGCTGCTCACGAGCCGCTTCACGTGCCGCTTGGATCGTCTGGAATTCGGCCGCGAGTCGGCTTTCGACGACCAGGCGATAGGAGGCTGCTTGTTGACCTCGCTGAATGGCTTGGTCCCACTTCTTTTTTTCGACGTAGGTGGTGACTTCAGGGTCGGCCAGGGCGCCGCGCCAGTCGCGTGCAGCAACAGCTGCGATGGCGATGGCGCCAAAGGTTGCGGCAGCGAGACCGATGACACGGATGGGCTTGCTGTGTGTCTTGTGTTTTACGGTCAATCCGGTGTTTGTGTCGCGTGCCATCGCCCAAATGAGCCCGATGATGGTGTAGAAGATAACGGGCAGACCGGGCATCCGCAGCGCAACGTCCGCGCCTTCTTCCGCCAAGATGGCGATGAATGCTGCCAGCAGGCCGAGCAAGCACCATCGATCGCGCGCGCGGGACAATGCACGAAGTGCGCTCGTCGCTGCCCGGAGCGTGAACCCGACGGCAGCGAGGCACAGTCCAATACCGACGGCACCGAGATCGGCCATGATCTGAAGCCACTCATTGTGTGCGTGGCCAAGCAGCGGTCCCGGAAAAGCGGCTGGATCGCGTTCCGCATCGGCGCGAGACATCTGTTGAGCGAGGAGAAGGTATCCCCCTTGTCCCTGGCCTATGATCGGTTCTTCGAGAAACAGGTCCATTGCATATTGCCAGGAGTAAAGACGCAAGCGTATGTTTGCCCCTCGGCCTCCTTCGAGGGTGGACATCTGCGCGTTGGCCCACCAGCCGCCCGCGAGAAGGACGAGAAGTGCAGTCCCCATCAAAAGCCATCGCCAGCGACCGCGCACCGCAATGATGATCGTTGCTGCGATGCCGACGACGAGGCCAAGTACCGGACTGCGCGATTCGGTCAGTCTCCAGGCCCAAAAGAGAATGACCAGGGCCACAGCGGCGGCAATATAGACACGATAGGGGTGAAATGTGGAATCATTTTGTGTTCCGGTTGTCTTGGCGGTGGCATTTTTTGATGACGGTTGTTTGCCAAACGGATCGATCAAGCAGTTCAGCAAAGCAGCGATCGAAAGCGTGATACCGGGTAGCAGGCAGGCGGCCAAGAAGATGGGATTGCCAATCGGGAACTTGAGTCGCTGGAAGGGGTTGCGTTCAATGTAATACCAAATTCCAACCCCAGCCATCAGCGTGAGAACGATCACCAGGGCGGTGGCGACGTTTCGGACGCCACGTTGGCTCAGCGTCCGCGCTAAGGCAATCGCCCAGAGGGTAATCATCAATTGTCGAATGCCCTCGCCCAAGGCGGCAGCCGGCCATGGCGCCCACAGGGCGCTGAGCATCATCCAACCCGCAAAGAGAACCATGACGATTTGTGCCGCGGTAGCAGGTGATAGGGCCGATGCGAGTGTCGAACGAGGGTGGCCATCGGGTGAACGAATCTTGCGGTTGGGTGGCGATGCCGTTGTCGCGACGAATGATTCATCTTCCCGCCGTGTTGCGAGGAACCATGCAGCTGCGGCCACCAGTAACGCTACTGCGGCGCCCAAACCGTGCGTGAGCCATTTGATCTCGACGCCGCGCGCTGTTGGGTATTGGTAATTCATGGCCATAAGTTCGGCCAGAAGTTGCAGGATAGAGCCTTGCGACCACGGTTGATGCCCGACTTCCGTTCCTTCCGACGAACTGATGAGAAAACAGGTGGTTGCGACCGTCAACGTCACGATGACGATCATGATTCGGTCGAGTTTCATTTGTCGGGAATATCCTTCAGCAGCGACGTTCGCCGGGGCTTTGATGGGCGGCTGAGGTTTGGACTGGGGAACATGAGCGGTAGAGACGTTTCGTGATTCGTTCTGCGTCATGACTCAGCATCCCCAATAAGGTCCAATACACCGGCTTCGTGGTTGGCTTGGCGTGCCCAGGCAAAGAGAAGATCGCCGAGCCGGTTGAGATAGGCGATGACTTCCGGGCGGACCGTTGACGATCGCGAAAGCGTGACGACAGATCGTTCGGCACGACGGCAAGATGTCCTCGTGAGATGAAGCCGACACGCAAGCTCGGTCCCGCCCGGCAAAATGAAATCACGGGTCGGAACGACAGCTTCCGTGGCTTTGTCGATCCAGGTTTCAAGTCGCTGCCACGCCTCTTCGTTGAGCCATGGAATGGATGTGGTTTTGTCGGTGCCGGGAGGTGTCGCGAGTTCGCTGCCGAGGGCAAGAAGCTCGTTCTGAAGCTTCCGTATTCGGGTATCCATCGCAGGCGCGGCCGGGGCAGACCGACAGAAGCCCAGCCAGGCGTTCAATTCGTCCACGTCCCCAGAGGCGGAAACACGAACGTGGTCCTTGCCGACACGTGAACCATCAATCAGCGATGTTTCCCCCGTATCGCCATTTCTTGTGTAGAGTCTCATAAGCGGGGACCTCACCTTGTCGGAAGCTGGATCATTCGCGTTGGGCAACGATTGTCCGCGAAAGAGGATACATTGGGCGTTCCGTTGCCGTCAACGCTGGACTCGGTTCGCAAAATGCAGGACATGGGCTTCTGGGTTACGACTTCATGGTATTCATTGCAAGCGTTTTCCGATAACGTGCTGTTTGGCGCGTCTTTTTTGCGAGGCCGGACAGTGTGGAGTAAGCTGGACACCTACACGTGAGGTGCATGCGATAAGGCTGCCACCTGAAATGTGCGAAGCCAATGGCGACAGGGATGCCGAGGAACAACACATGATGAAACAGAGCACAATGGATCGTCGGGAATTCGTGAAAAACGTTGGTGCTGCAGCCGTAGCCGTGAGTATGGCTTCGACGACGTTTGCAGCCGGTTCCAAATCATCGAAGGGGCTCGAGGGAAAGAAGGGGCGGATGAAGAAAGCGGTGAAGTTGAAAATGGTCGAAGGCGACATGACGCTTCGCGACAAGTTCAAGCTGCTCAAGGACCTGGGTTTCGATGGCGTGGAACCCTATGCCCCCAACGATTGGGACCAAGACGAATTGCTTCGCGCTCGGGATGAGACGGGTTTAGCGATCCCCAACGTTGTGGATTCCCTGCATGGTACGTATCTACTTTCGGATCCGGACCCCGCGATTCGCAAGCGAGGTGTTGACGGCTTGTTGGCGGCTTTGCGCATCGCCAAGACGTATGGTTCAACGAGCGTGCTGCTTGTGGTCGGGCGCGTGAGTAAAGAAGTGTCTTATGCGGATTGTTATACCCGTTCGCAGGCGGAGATCCGTAAAGCGATCCCATTGGCCGAGGAGTTGGGCATCGACATCGCGATCGAAAATGTTTGGAACAATTTCCTTTTGAGTCCCCTCGAGGCGGCCCGGTATGTCGATGAGCTCGGTTCATCGCGCATTCGTTTTTTCTTCGATGTCGGCAACATCGTCTGTTATGGCTGGCCTGAGCATTGGATTCGTATCCTGGGTAAACGAATCGCCAAGTTGGACATCAAGGAGTACAGCCGTACCAAGCGGGATACACAAGGCATGCGTAAGGGATTTGAGGTCGAACTGCTCGAAGGCGACTGCGATTGGCCTGAGGTGATGAAAGCCCTGCGCGAGATTGGTTACCCGGAGTACTCCGGGTGGGCCACGGCGGAGGTCCCCGGCGGTGGCCGCGAGCGTCTCAAGGACCTGGCTGAACGCATGGATCGTATTTTTGCGAGTTGATTTTTGTGCGGTCGGTCGTTTGGCAGGGCGTTCGAGCCGATCGGGTCAAGATGGTACCTGTATCGGGTCGTATTTTGCTCAACGTTTACGGCAATCAAGGGGCGAATAAACAAAAAAGCCTGCTCCGTTGCGATGTGTTTCGGTGTAATGAACACGTTCGCAACGGAGCAGGCAAAGCGATAGAAACCCAACAGTTTTTGTAGGGCTTACTTGTCTAAGATCGCCTCGGCGTCTTCCCGATAAGCATCCATGACGTACGAGATGCCTGAGACCTTCGCGGCTTCTTCCGTCAAGGCGACCAAATCTTTGCGTGCAAGGGTGTCGAGGCGGAAACTCCGGGCACCGGCCATCAATTGTGACAAGCCCACTTCGAGCTTATTGACGTAAGCGTGCATGGCAATGGCGCCCAGCGGCAGTTCTTTCATTTGCTTCCCGTACTTCTCCTCGAGGGTAGCGTAGTTCACAAAGATCTGCTCTGGCGTTTCGCCGTATTGGCTAATCGTCTTGGGGAGATCGCCATTGTTGAGTGCTTTCGTGATGTTGTTGCCAACAAAGCCGGGGATCATCAGGGCACGGCCCATGCAGACCGCCCGGAAGTATGGCGCGCCCATGGCAAGGACTTTGAAGATGTGGTCTTCCGTCGAGAATCCGCCAGCCATGGCCATGTCAGGGATCCACTCACCCCGCTTGGCGAGTCGATTGCAACATTCCCACGCCATCGCGTGAAGATAGAAAGTCGGAACCCCCCATTCTTCCATCATCCGCCAGGGACTCATGCCAGTTCCGCCACCCGCGCCATCGACTGTGACCAGGTCGATTCGCGCCTTGGAGGACCACTTGATCGCCATGGCGAGTTCGCGGAAGGGGTAGGCACCGGTTTTGAGTGTGACACGTTTTGCACCCACATTGCGGCGTAAGTACTCGACGGTTCGCAGAAAATCCTCTTCATCGACGAAGCCCAGACGTGAGTGACGTTCGAATTCATGGATCGCGCCGCTCTTGAAGGCCTGCTGGACCGCTTCATTCGAAGGATTGGGGGTTACGATGTAGCCGCGTTTTTGCAGTTCGAGGGCTCGTTCCAGCGAGGGGATTTTGATCTCACCACCGATGCACTTGGCGCCTTGTCCCCACTTCAATTCGATCGTCTCGATGCCGAGTTCCTGGACCACGTACTCCGCCACGCCCAGGCGTGTGTCTTCCACATTGAGTTGGACGATAATATCGCCGAAACCTTCGTGCCACTTGCGATACAGCTTGACCCGGCGCTCCATCTCGGGCGAGCGTGAGACTTTGCCGCCTTTGATCTGAAGTTCAGGGTCGATACCGCACACATTTTCGCCGCAGACCAGCGTGATGCCGGAGATCGCCGCCCCGGCCGCCAAGGCTTCCCAACTTTTGCGTGCGATATCGGTGGAGCCAAGTGCGCCGGTAAAAATGGGCATTTTCATCCGCACGGGATTGGTGTGCCCGTAAACTGTGCACGTATCGACCTCGGGAAAAATGGCTTTGTCAGGATTGGCTTCGTCGATGGCCTGAGCACCGAGCGCGTATCCCATGATATTGAGGTGCGAATAGTCAACGGGATATTCCTTATCGGCGCCGGCGGTGATTGTGCCAAACGGGCTTGGGTAGATCACCTCACGCCCGCGGAAAGAGGCTTTGAAGACTTCACAATTTCCTTTGCAATCGTCGACGCATCGCGAACACAAGCCTGAACTGGGTGCAATATTGCGCGAGCGGTTCGCGGTTTGTGTGGCGTCGTTGGCGTTAGGTCGCTGCAAGTTCATTATCTGCTCCTTTACGGTGCGGTGCTTGGGCCGCGATGCCTTATAAAGATTATTGACGATGTTGATCTTGTCGTCGTGATTCACATTAGCACGACAAAAAACGCTGTGTCAAACCGTAAAAAACAAAGGGTTTACGTAGAGAAAAGCGAGCATTACATCTGCTTATGCAAGAAAGTAGATCACCTAATGGGTGTGTTGCCAAAGTGCTTTATTTGAAGTGTTTTACGCTGTATTACGCGAGCATTTATGTCAATACATATATGTGTGTGTTGGTGATCTTCTTCAGCGAGAATTTTGTTGCGTTCGGTGCGGGAGCCGGAGGTGTTCGATTACACGACCTCCGAAGCCATCAACATCGCAGGTTTGTCGTCTTCAATCCTATACAGGGGCGACTCTGAAAAGCTTCGGCAAACCCACAAAGACAACGGCGCACCTGCCGTCAACCTGAACAACATGGTCAGCTTTGTGGTTGAGAACTATGCAACCGTTGAAGAGTCGCTGGACGCACACGTAGCGGGCAAATGGCAGATTGCCTGGGCAGAAACCATGCACGTTGAAGGCGACAAGATTCACGGGCAGTATCAGGGTGTTGATAAAAAAGTTAGCTGTATCTCAGCAAAACGGTACGAAAAACCACAAAGGCGTGAAGACATGAAAAGGATTGTAACGTCGTTGTTAGTGATGACATTTTGTTTCAGCGTAAGCGAGATAGCAGCGGAAAAGACTGCAGATAAAAAGGTCATTGCTGATTTTGTTTGTACGAACGGCAAGATCGATACCGTAAACGAAAAGCAGCCCTGGGCTGAGGCGGTAGTGGCCAAGGGTAACAAGATCGTCTATGTCGGCGACAACACCGGGGCCGGGGCCTTCGTCTTCGATTTGAACATGTACCGCCCGTGCCCAAGCGGCCCGCACCGCCCGAGGAGTGGCAAGCCGACGAAAAAGAACGTCGGGCCCAGAATCTCAGCACCTGCGCCCGAAGAGCTACGACAGGATCCCGATATCCCATGGCAACAAGTCAAAGCCTTCGGGGCGGGCCATGTGCATACCTTCCGCGTGAAAACAATGGGGCTGCTGCTATGAAAAAAGGCCGGCTCCGATTACCCCCTCCGTATCGTGGTGGTTGCTCCCGTCGGCTACCGTCCCCGCAAGGGAAGCAAATTGCTGCATCGCCAACCCGCCCTCGCGGTAGCCCGCTACGAGATCCTTCTATTGGCTGAAGCCAGGGCATTCGGGTCCGATGCCACACGTGGGACACTTCCACCACCGAAGTGGCAAATGGATCAGCCGAAACAACGTCTCTCGGTCCAGGAACTTATCAGACAATTACGACGCGAGGTGTGGGCCAATGCGATAGATCAACTTGATGCCAATTCCGACGGCTTCGTGATCCCCGTACCGACAGACATGAAGCCCCTGAAATAGAATCTGCCTCTCAAAACCGCCTTGCTCTAGGCCGGCACCGGCTAGAAACTACACGCGTAACGGCAAAACCGGAAGAATACGCAACCGCCACAAAACGGCCAAACCCCAGACCACCGGTTCTGCCGGAGGTTGCTGATTGTAGCCCTTTCTTCGTTTGCGACAGGGAAAAGACGTCTGAAGCATATTGGTCGTTGATGGAGCGGGGAATTTACCGGCGAACCTGTTTGGGGTTACCCATGATAAGTTATTTCTATAACATAAGTTAAGATTGTTTTCAAAACCAAAAGACGCGGCACCGTTTTGACAAGCGATCGCGTTTCCATTAAAAAGAACCAACCGGTCGGTATAAATAGGCTCATTGGTGCGGTGAGCGATGCGATGACGAGTTCCAAACAGCAACGCGGCAAAGCGACGCGCGCAGACATTATGAATGCGGCGCGGCGATTATTCAGTGAACACGGCTACCACAAGACGGGTATCGCGGATATTCAGGTGGCGACGGGACTCACCAAGGGGGCCTTCTATCATCATTTCCACACGAAAGAGGAGCTGGCCCTGGCTGTGCTGGAGGCAGCCCAGATCGACTATGCGAAGAGGCTGTTCGAGCCAGCAATGAAAGGGAAGTCGCCCGGGCAGCGATTGGCTGCTTTGTTGGATGGTGTGGTGAACCTGAATCGTCGGCCGGAATGGTGTAATTGTCGGCTGATGGTTACGCTATCGGCGGAGCTGACGATGAATGACCAGCGTCTTGCCGATGCGGTGCGCGACGTGCAAAACGCTTTCTTGGAGCGATTGCGAAGCGCGGTCGATGAGGCTCAGCGATCGTCCGAGGCTGACGGCGCGGTAGGGGCTAACGTGTGGGCCCAATGGATCATGAATACGCTGTGTGGATCGGTAATCGCGAGAAAGAACGGCAGTGCACGGGTTGACGGTGATCAATTGATGACCGTGATGAAAGAATTGTTGATCATCAAGAAACCGATGACCGGCAAGCCGGCAGCGATTCCAGAGGAGACGCGAAAATGAAAGCCACCGATGTGATCAGGCTATCGTTGCAGCAGAGTCAGCAATGGCTTATGGCGTTGGCTTCGGAGATGAAAGAGACGCCGGTGACCGCTCCGACGCCCAGTGGAGGCAACCATCCCCTGTGGGTGATGGGGCATGTGGCTTGTTCGCGGGGCTAACTGAAAAAAGCTTGTTGTGGATGAGGGCGATCATGTTTTTTAGCTATTCTCGTCGCGTGTTTGCGTTTGTCGTATTGGTCTCTTCCGTTTGGGTATCCGGTGCCGAGGTTCCGAAAGGTGGTCAGCTGCGGTTCGAAACCGTTCGATTGGTCAACAGTTACAACGAAGGTTGTGCGATTGCGGACGTGAACAACGACGGCCGGCTGGATGTGATCGCGGGACCAGCGTGGTACGAGTCGCCCACGTGGAGGCAACGCGCTATTCGTCACATCGCGTTGGGTTTGCAGGAGTTTATGGCAAACAACGGTGATCACGCGATTGATCTGAACGGGGACGGATGGGTTGACGTTATTTCTGCTTCGTGGTTCTCCGACGAGGTTTACTGGTACGAGAATCCGGGCCAGGAAGGTCTCGACGCGGGTGAACTGTGGAGGCCGCATTTGGTGGCGAGCAACTGGGCTCATGCTGAAGGGACGCTTCTGGAAGATGTCGATGGCGACGGCGTGCGTGAGCTTCTCATGAATAGCTACGCTAAGAAAATGCCCATCCAGGGCGTTCAGATTGAATTGGGCAAAGGGGGCAAGCTGCCTCGTTTCATCCCCTTTAGCCTCGGTAGTCGGGGCCCTGGGCATGGAATGGGCGTGGGCGATGTGAACGGTGATGGTAAGGTCGATATTGTGGCTTCGCGTGGATGGTATGAGGCCCCTTCAAGTGAGCCGTTGAGCCACGAGTGGGTTTTTCATCATGAATACGGCCTTTATCATGTCAGCTTGCCCTGCCTGGTGAAGGATCTCAACCGCGATGGGAAGAACGACCTCATTATTGGCCGAGCTCACCATTATGGACTGTATTGGTTGGAGCAGGGGCCCACGGTTGACGGACAAATTAAGTGGAAAAAGCACGAGATTGATGACCGCGTCTCACAGGTACATTGTTTGACCTGGGCGGATCTTGACGGTGACGGTCAGGACGAGTTGATTACGGGCAAGCGGTATCGGGGGCACAAGGGAAAGGATCCCGGCGCTGACGACCCGTTGTGTTTGTTCCGATATGTATGGGATCCGTCAACAAAAAGATTTGCGAAGGACGTGATTAGTTACGACCAGGGCATTGGGACAGGTATGCAGATTCGCGTTGCTGATCTTGACGGCGACGGTAAACTCGACATTGCGGTCGCGGGCAAGTCGGGTACATATGTGCTCCTGAACCGAGGCCCGGCAGTCGTAACGTCAACGCAGAAATGACGGGGAACGGGGGCGAGGAAAGCCAAGACGGCTTGGGGGGCGTCGTGGCGTGTTTTTCCGGGCTGTTCAACAAGTCCGATAGTCGCGCTCGGTGAGCGTTTGTCTTGGGTGTTCAGCAAGTCCAAGATCCATCCGATATGAGATCAGAGCCGTCGTGGACCGAAGTAGGGGGGCGGTGTTTGTTGGCTGTAAGTTATGAGGTCAGCGTTTGAACGCGCATATGGATGGGCGACGGCATGATTAGCCTTGACATATCACAACTTGCTCCTGATGTTGCGGCCCTGCTGGTGTCGCGCGGTTCGGATGTCCCGTCACTGCAATGGGCCAAGCAGCCCAACCGGGGTGCAAAAGCGTCCTTGGATGCGATCGACGAGACAAAGCTTTTTGCCTGTGCAGCGTTAGCGGATGAGACCATGGCCAGTGGGGTCCGCGCGTTGTTGTATCTCTGGAACGGTTGGCCAGGCGAATGTGCCATGTACGCGCAAGCGGCGCCGGAGAAAGAACGTTGGTACCTTTCAGGTTTGTGTGAACGACAGGCCGGCCACCCTGATGTCGCTAAAGAGTGTTTCGCCAAAGTGAACGGACACACGATCTATGAGTCTTTGCTGACTTATGCCAATAACGTTGTCAGTTCGGTGGAGGATCGTGTCCTGAAACGATTCACGTCGCTCTTGGAGATGGACCAAGTCTGGGAGCCTTATCTTTTTATCGATACGTGTGAACAGGCGCGAGCGGGAAAGTGTTCCGAGGCGGCGGAGGTTGTGATTCGCCAGTTGCAGTGCCGAGAGTTCGAGCTTCTCTTCGCGCATTGCTATCAGGAAGCGACCGGCAAGGCCTTTTCCGACAAGCCTCGAGTCGATGCTTCGGCACCACGGCGTCCTGCTCGTAAGGTAAAGCCCCAACGATCGACGCGGTCGCTTTCGAACAGCTATTCATCGAGCAAATCGTCTTCAGCGAAGCCAGCAAAGACGTCATCAGGCGGGACGTCATCAGGTGCACATACCATCCGGATACGGTGTCCTCGATGTGACGCGATCATATCGGTACCGGAGTCATCCCGCGGCCAGCAGCGGTCATGCGACCACTGCGGCGCGCATGTGATGGTACCGCAAAAAACGGGGGTATCTTCCCCTATCTCCTCGAAGTCGGGACTGAAGCCCTCAGGCGGAACACAACAAATCACGATTGTCTGTCCGAAGTGCACCAGCAAGATCATGGTACCGGAGTCATCGCGCGGGCAAAAGGCCAAGTGCCAGAGATGCGGGGCGGTCTTTATGGTTCCTCGACGCGAGTCTGTTGGGTCGGCATAGCTGATACGGCGGTGTAACTTCTCGCGGTTGTTCGTCGTCCTGTCACACCATTTTTCCTTATTAATTGATATCGTTATGCACGGCGCATGGATGCGTTGCGACGGCTGACAGGGTTGCCTACAATGAGGCCTTGTTCGCTTCTAAGATGATTCAGGGAAGCACGTTCAGTGGTATCCTGAGGTATGGGGTATTTGTGGAGAATCAAGAAATCCGGTCTCGCCTTTTTACATATTCAGCCATTCGGATTGCGGTCCTAAGTACGTTGTTCGTACTTGTTAGTCAGGAGACGGCCTACGCCTACATCGGTCCTGGTGCAGGGTTTGCTGCGCTCGGTTCATTTTTCGTGATGTTCATGGCCATGCTGTCGGCTGTGGTGACGCTGTTCACTTGGCCGTTGCGTTACATGGTCCGCGCCGTTCGTGGTCGCCGTGCTCATGCGCGGAGTCGCATTAAACGCTTTGTCGTACTCGGTCTTGATGGCATGGAACCGACGCTGGCCGAGAAATACATGGCCGAAGGAAAACTACCGAATCTGGCGAAGTTGCGCGATAACGGTTGCTACAAGCGACTGGGAACGACGACACCGCCTCTGTCGCCCGTGGCATGGTCTTCCTTCTTGACCGGGTCGAATCCGGGTAAGCACAACATTTATGATTTTCTATCGCGCAACAAGCGGGACTATTTGCCGGAACTGAGTTCGGTGCAAATTCGCGGGTCGCGAAAGCAACTCAACATCGGCAAGTTCGAGATACCGATCGGCAAACCGGACATTCGGCTGCTTCGCAAGGGAAAGCCATTCTGGAACGTACTGGGCGAGCATGGCATTTTCAGTAACATCATCCGCGTTCCCATCACATTCCCTCCGGAGAAGTTTCATGGCGTGTTGCTTTCAGCCATGTGCGTACCTGATCTCCGCGGTTCGCAGGGGACCTTCGCGTACTACACGACGGCAGGCGATCGTGACCATGAGCATGTCGGCGGTGAACAAATTCATGTTACGCGAGAAGGGAATACGATCCGCTCCTATCTGGTTGGGCCGAGCAATCCGGTACGCAAAGATCACCCAGCCATGCAGTGCCCTTTTGTTGTTAGGATTCATAACGCACAAGGTGATGCCACGCTCAGGATCAACGGTCAGACCCATGAGCTCAAGCAGGGGCACTATACGGATTGGGTCAATGTTCACTTCAAAACCGGTATCGGTTTCAAGGTGCGGGGAATCTGCCAATTTCTCCTGTTGCGGACGTCGCCGGAATTTGAGCTTTATGTGACGCCCATTCAAATTGATCCTGACAAACCCGCTATGCCGATTTCGCATCCACCGGTGTTCGCAACATATCTGAGTAAGCGACTGGGGACCTATGCGACGCTCGGTTTGGCGGAAGATACGTGGGGACTCAATGCCCGTATTCTCGACGACGACGGTTTTTTGCATCAATGCCTCACGGCGGATGGCGAACGTGAGAAGATGTTTTTGGACGCGCTTGACAAGACGAAACGGGGATTGTGCGTCTGCGTATTTGATGGGACAGACCGCATTCAACACATGTTTTGGCGCTATTTGGATGAGCAACATCCCGCACATGCCGGTCAGACGGAGCAAGACCAGCAACGTCGTCATGCGATCGAAGAGTTGTACCAAGAAATGGATGCGCTCGTCGGCAGGGTGATGGCCAAGTGTGCCGATAACGGCACGGTGCTGATGGTGATCTCGGACCATGGCTTCAAAACGTTTCGATACGGCCTCGACCTGAATCGTTGGTTGGAGGAGAACGGATACTTGAAGCTTGAGGAAAACGGTCGGGGCAAGAAGTACTTGGCGGGCGTGGATTGGTCGCAGACCCGCGCATTTGCGATCGGTTTGGCGGGGATCTATTTGAACGTCAAGGGACGGGAATCGCAGGGTATCGTGGAGCCCGGCGAAGAGGCCGCCCGGTTGCGCAAGGAACTTGGCGAGAAGTTAGAGGGCCTTGTCGACCCTGGAACGCAGCAAGTGGCAATCAATCACGTGTATGAATCATTGGCCGTCTACCGTGGACCCTACAAGGGCGAAGCCCCCGACTTGATCGTCGGTTATAACGAAGGATATCGTGTCTCGTGGGAGGCGGCAGTGGGTCAACCCACAGACCAGGTTTTTCATCCCAACACGAAAGCCTGGAGCGGCGATCATTGTATCGATCCGCCGCTGGTGCCGGGCGTGATGTTCTGTAATCGGGCCGTTACGACGGAACAACCGCGATTGATTGATGTGGGGCCGACGGTACTTGATATGTTTGGCGTCGCGGTGCCGAAACATATGGATGGGCGACCGATGAAGGTTGCCGATTCCAACGGGAAGCTGTCCCGGCACAAATCCGACCGACGCGGAATAAGCGACGTGCCATAAGAGGACGACCTGAAGGACCCAGCAGAGAAGCACTTATGGTCAACGACAAAGGACAACTTGATAGGCGGCAGTTCCTCAAAGCGTCGAGCGGTGCCGCTGCAGCTTGGGCGACCGGCTTGCCGTTGGTGCGAGCGAGCGCCGGTCAAGGTTGTCCAGGTCACGCTTCCCTCTGCGGCAAGAAAATGATCGTCCTGGCGATGGACGGGATGGATCCGCTTCTGACCGAACGGATGATGGATGCCGGCGCGTTGCCAAACTTCGAGAAGCTCCGTCGTCAAGGGGGGTATCGCCGATTGGCGACAAGCGTACCGGCCCAGACACCGGTCGCATTTGGGAACTTCATTACCGGTTCGAATCCCGGCGTTCACGGCATTTTTGATTTCATGCATCGTTTGCCGGAAAACCAGTTCGTACCTTTTCTGTCGGTGTGCGATACGAAGCCGGGTAAGGGCTTTTGGGAGATTGGTGATCATCGACTGCAGCTGAGCTTCTGGCCGTTCAATCACGTCTTACCTGAAACGCAACTTCATCGTGGTGGCGTTCCTTTCTGGGACTATCTGGACGAAGCCGGTATCGCGAGTTGGATCTATGAAATTCCATCCAACTACCCGCCAAGCCCGTCGAAGCACGGCTGGCACCGTTGCGTGGCAGGTCTTGGAACGCCGGACATGTTGGGAACTTATGGCACCTATCAGCATTTTGCTTCGGATGGTCCGCATCGTGCCCGGGACGAGGGCGGTGGCCGACGGTCGCGCTTGCGTTTCAAAAAGGGGTCGGCGGTTGCGCGACTCGTGGGGCCCGACAACACGTTCCTCAAGAAACCCAAGCCGTCTAAGATTGATTTCCTGGTGCATCGCGATTCGCAAGCCAACGCTGTGATGATTGAGATTCAGGGACGGCGGATGCTGCTTGCGCAAGGAGAATGGAGTCCATGGATCAAGCTGGATTTCATCCTTGACATGCCGAGTTTTCTGCCCGACGAGCACCTGAGTGGTATTTGCCGATTCTACGTCCAGCAGGTGACGCCGGCGTGTCGGGTGTACGTGACGCCGATCAACATTGATCCATCATCGCCCGCGGTTCGGGTTTCCGAACCCGATCATTTCATCAAGACGATCTCCGACGAACTGGGATTGTTCTATACCGCCGGTTTCCAGGAAGACCACAAGGCTCTGAGTAATAAAGTTTTTACGGATGAGGACTATGCTGAGCAATGCAGGATCGTGCTCGACGAGCGAATCGCGTTGCTGGATCATGCCATAAAGCACTTTGATGATGGTTTGTTGTTCTTTTACTTTGCCGCGACCGATTTGCAGGCACACATGTTCTGGTGGGATTCGGATGAGCCGCACCCCCTTCGGTCACCTGAAGAAGCGCGCCGGTGCCACCAGAAGGTCGAAGAACTCTACCGAACGATGGACCGGGTTGTCGGTGAAGTATTGGCTCGAAATGGCGATGAAGTGATGACGATGGTGTTTAGCGACCATGGTTTCGCCAACTTCAAAAGGCAATTCAATCTCAATACATGGTTGCGCGATAACGGTTACATTCAGCCTGACAATTGTCAGGACTTGCCCGGGATGTATCCTGACCGTGTCCAGGTTGACTGGTCAACGACACGCGCTTACGGGCTAGGGTTGAACGGTTTGTATCTCAACCTGAGAGGTCGTGAACGTTACGGGATTGTCAGTCCCGGCCAGGAGAAAGAAACGCTGCTTTGCGAGCTGGTGGAGAAATTGGAGGCCGTTCGGGACACCAATGGCCGGCGCGTCATCGACAAAGTCTACCGCGGCGATGAAGTCTACAAGGGGTCTGAAACGCGACTGGCGCCGGACTTGATTGTGGGGTATGCACGCGATTACCGTTCGTCCTGGGCGACGTCGCTCGGCGAGATCACGGAAGAGGTGCTGGCGGACAACCCGGAGGCGTGGGCGGCGAGCCACTGCATGGCGGCCGAGGCGGTCCCGGGTGTGTTGTTCTGTAACCGGACGATTCGCATGGAGGCCCCTCAGCTCATCGATTTGGCGCCCACGATTCTCGCGGAATTCGGCTTGCGTACGCCGGCGACGATGGAGGGGCAAACCGTTTTTACGGCTTGAACGGAAGCGATACCTATGAAGAAAGGAGATTTTGAACGTGCCCAAAGTCAAACTCGACGCACACCTTTACGATCGGATCAAGAAGATCGCTGATATTGCGGGCTATTCGAGTGCAGAGGAATTTATCGTTCACATCATCGAGCGTGAGTTGTCGCAACTCGAATCGGCAGATTCGGACGAGAAAGTCGAGGAAAGGCTTCGTGGCTTAGGCTACATCGAGTAGCGATGTGAAATTCGGGCGATGTAGGCGGTGCTTTTGCATGGAGGGCGACGATCAAGGACCTCCCTGTTTTCGGAATAACGTTTCGGATCAAGACGTAAGACCAAGGATGAGGCAGTAGGGTAGTTGGACGTTATTAATCGGATACTTTTGACCCTGGGTGATGCAGCCCAGTGGGGGTGGCATGACGGACTCGGCGCCATCGGTTCGTTTTTTGCGGCCATCAACGATCTTATCAATCCTGCGCTCGTGCTGTTGTTCACGTGGATCAACGTGCCGATCAATGCGTTAGGAAGCGTTGGCTTGTCAACGCTTCGCGTGATGCCGGGTTGGCTTTCGAATACCGTCCTTTCCGGTTTGACGGGTATCCTGCTTCTGGTCATCTTCAAGTATACGTCCAACCAGAAGGCGATCGGGCGAGTCAAGGACGAAATCAAAGCGAATATGCTCGCGCTCAAGCTGTTCAAGGATGAGCTTTCGGTCGTGTTTCGGGCACAAGGACGCGTATTCTACGGCGCTGTACGTTTGCTTCGTTATTCGTTGTTTCCGCTGCTTGTCATGATCATTCCCGTCTCTTTGGAGCTTGCTCAGATGGGCTTGTGGTACCAATGGCGTCCTTTGGGGCCAGGTGAGTCAGCTTTGGTGACCTTGAAGCTGGCGAAGGACGAGACGGGTGTCATACCTGAGGTGACGATTGAACCCAACAGCGGTTTTGAGGTCGCACTCGGCCCCGTGCGTATTCTGAGCAAGCACGAAGTATGTTGGAACATTCAAGCTTGCCAACCCGGTTACCACGACATGGTTTTTCGTGTGGGCGATCAGCGTATCGAGAAACAACTTGCGGTCGGGAATGGCTTCATGCGGATCAGTGCTCAGCGTCCGGGTCAAAACTGGTTAGCCATTCTGGTTCATCCGCTCGAGGCCCCTCTGGCCCCCAATGCACCCGTGCATTCCGTTTCGATCGATTACCCATCGCGCGCGTCATACACCAGTGGGAGCGATTGGTGGTTGATCTATTTCTTCGGCGCGTCGTTGGTGTTCGCCTTGATTTTCAAGCCATTTCTCAACATCAAGATTTGACTCCTGGCTGATCATTCGCGCAGCATGAGAACCGTGGGTTCCAATCATGGAGCGCCGGTTCAAATAGCGAATGGGTTCTTTACCACTCAGTGGGCCATGATCTTTGAGATCTGGAAGATCGGCAGTAGCATGGCCAGAGCAATACCGCCAATGATAATCCCCATGATGACGATCATAGCGGGCTCAATGAACTGGGTAATCGATCGGATTGCATGCTGGAGATCGGACTCACACATCTTGGCGACGCGATCCATCGCCGGTCCGAGTTGCCCCGTGCGTTCGCCCGCATTGAGCATCTGCCATACGGGACGCGGAAAGTAGGGGGCATCCAGTAGACACTGGCTCAGCTGCTCACCTCGCTCGAGTCGGCGATGTGCGTCTTCAAAGATCTGGCCAAAGAGACGGTTGCCGACAACATCCCGTGTAATGAGTACCGCCTCGAGGACCGAGACGCCCGCCGAGATCATGGTGCCGAGTGTACGCAGGGATCGCGTTAGGCATGCCTTTTGGAACATACTGCCGAGCAGGGGAACGTTGAGGCGAAGCCAGTCGGCAGTGTGCTGGCCACGTGTTGTACGGAAGTAGAAGATGGCTCCGATAACGGCTGCGATCGTCGTGAACAGCAGGACGTGCCAATGTGTGATCATCCACGTACTGGTGCCCATAACGATTCGTGTCGGCAAGGGAAGGATGGCTTCTTTGCCGGCATAGATCGCGGCAAACTTGGGCAACACGAACGTCAAAAGAAAAACCGTCGCCCCCACCGCAAATAGGAGCATACAACAAGGGTACGTGACGGCGCCCTTTATTTTCTTTTTGAGTTCACGTTGGTTGCCAAGATAATCCGCCACTTGCCGCAACATCGGACCCAGCATGCCCGTGGACTCCGAAGCCTGCACCAGATGAATAAACAGAGGGCTGAAGACCTTCGGATGGGCCGCTAACGATGCCGAGAATGGGCTTCCGCTTTGAACACGGTGAATCACGTCCTCGACTGTTCGACGAAAGGCTCCTGGCGGGGTGCCATCAATGGAAGCCTCCAGCGCATCGGCGATGGATACGCCGGAATCGATCATACCGGCCAGCTGATTGGCGAAATAGATCACTTCGTCCGACTTGACGCGTCGCGACCCAGGTTGGACCACGACGGCAGCCTCCATGGCATCACGGGCCGGCGTGAGCCGTGTGACGAACTTGCCCTCCGCGCGGAGAAGCTGCGCCGCCTCCATCTCTGTTCGAGCGACGATTTCGCCGGCGGTGGCGGTGCCGTTGTTATCGCGAGCCGTGTAGTTGAACTTGGGCATGATGTAATCCCTCTCCGTCTTCCGTCTAGTGCCACGGTTTGAAAGAGGACGTTGCCGTCACCGGTTCGAGTTTTGTATCAGGAGAGCATGGAGCGTGATGACCCGTTGTGTTGGTTGCGAGTTCTGTCTGCTGACCGGTGAGACGCTGGAGCTTCTCGGGATCCATGGCTTGAGCCATAGCCGCCTCAAAGCTGACCACGCTACGATTGACGAGGTTCGCCAGCGAGTTGTCCATGGTACACATGCCGAATCGCTGTCCGGTCTCGATCATTCCGGGGATGAGATGCGTGTCACCATCGCGTATCGTTCGTCGAATCGCTGGTGTCATCATGAGAATCTCAAGCGCGGGCACCATGCCAGCGCGTTCCTGACGAGGAAGTAAAGCCTGACAGATAACCGCCTGCAGCGTGTTGGCGAGCTGGACGCGGATTTGAAGCTGGTGGTTTGAATCAAAGACGTCAATGATGCGCTCGATCGTCTGGGCGGCACTGTTGGTGTGCAGCGTGCCAAGCACAAGGTGCCCTGTTTCTGAGGCCGTCAGTGCGGTGGCAATGGTCTCCCGGTCGCGCATTTCGCCAATCAGGATGACGTCGGGTTTTTGCCGAACCACATGACGCAACGCACTGGCAAAGCTGGGAGAGTCCACACCGATTTCCCGCTGCTCGATGACGCTACGTTGATGGCTGAAGAGAAACTCAATCGGGTCTTCGAGTGTGATGATGTGCTTTTCTGTGTTTTGATTGATGTAGCCGATCATGGCGGCCAGCGTGGTGCTCTTGCCGGAACCGGTGCTCCCCGTGACGAGAACGAGACCTCGCGGCAACTGGGCGAGCTGATAAAGCGTCGGTGGGAGATTCAATTCTTCAAGCGATGGGATCTCGGTATTGATGAATCGCATGGCCGCAGCATAGGATCCTCGCTGCTGATGGATATTGACCCGCACGCGTCCGATGCCGGGTAGGCCGTGCGCGAAATCAACGTCGCCTGTCTTGGTCAATTGAAGCTGTTTGTCTTTGGGCATGAACGTGGTTAGCATCTCGCTCAACTGCTCGGTGGTAAGGGGCGTTTCGTTGAGCGGCTGGAGGGTGCCGTGGACGTACAGGCAAGGCGGCTTGCCCGCCACCAGAATGAGATCGGACGCCGATCGCTGACGCGCTTGTTGCATGAGGTTGTCGATCGTCATAATAGTCCCTGTTTCCTGCCGATCCGTCATCAGGCCGTCGTCACACGAACGATTTCTTCCACCGTCGTAATTCCTTGTCGAACCTTGTCAAAACCGTCTTCGAGCAGTGTTCGCATACCGCCTTGGCACGCGAGTTGACGAAGGTGTGCGAGCGATGCTCCCGCCGTGATCGCATCGCGCAATTCATCGTTGGGGATGAGCATCTCAAAAATACCGGCCCGGCCTGCGACACCGGTCTTGCGACATTTCGAGCAACCGATACCCGTGTAGACGGCTGTCAGGGCTTGTCCAAACCGCTCAGCCGCTTTCAGTGCGGTTGGTGAGGGCGTCGTTTCTTCGGCGCATTGCGGACAAATGCGTCGAACAAGCCGTTGTGCCAACACACCCACCAATGACGCGCTGATAAGATAGGGTTCCGTGCCGACGTTATACAATCGGGTGATGGCACCGGGGGCATCGTTGGTGTGCAGTGTGGAGAAAACCATATGGCCCGTCAAAGCGGCTTGGATGGCAATTTTGGCCGTGTCGGCATCACGAATCTCGCCGACCATGATGACGTCCGGATCTTGTCGTAAGAGTGAACGGAGTGTATTGGCAAACGTGAAGTTGATCTTCTCGTTGACTTGGAATTGGTTGATGCCGACCAAGTTGAACTCGATGGGATCTTCGACTGTGCAAATGTTAATTTCAGTCGCGTTGATCTCGTTCAGCGCCGAATAAAGGGTCGTGCTCTTGCCACTGCCGGTGGGGCCCGTGACCAGGAGCAGCCCGTGGGGTTGATGCACTTGTTGACGGAATCGCTCGAGTGTGACCTTGTCAAAGCCGAGTTTTTCGAGGCTGACCAGGACGTTTTGATTGTCGATGATCCGGAGAACGACTTTCTCGCCAAACTTGTTGGGAAGTGTTGATACACGGATATCGACGGGGCGTCCTTGCATGTTGACGTGAATGGCACCGTCTTGCGGGAGTCGCCTTTCCGAAATATCCAGCGAGGCCATGATCTTGATACGTGAGATTAAGGGTGCATTGAGGGCGTAGGGCGGCGAGAGCTTTTCGACTAATTGGCCGTCGATGCGATAGCGAATGCGGAGCCGGTTCTCGTCGGGCTCGATGTGGACATCGCTGGCGCCTTCGCGCACGGCATTCGTGATGAGGTAGTTGGCCAACTTGATAACGGGTGAACTTTCGCTCAACTCGTCAAGATTGTCGATATCAAAGGTCGCTTCTTCAATGATCTCAATCGACTCAGTGGTTGCGTCCTCCAGGATGTCGTCGATGACATAGACGTTGGATGAGGGAAGCTGCATCTGAAGAACGGCATGAATGTCCCGCGCAGTGGCCGCAACCATCTGGACAGGACAGTTCGCTAAGTTGCTAATCTCTTCAATGAGAAACACGTTCGCTGGTTCGTGAATGGCGACGGTGAGCACGCCGTCAACCTTGAACAGGGGCAGGATGCACTGCTTCGTGATGAAATCCTGAGGAAGGGCATCCATGACGCGTGCATCGGCCAACCTGGGCGTCAGTTTGGCGTAGGGCATATCGTAGGCTTCAGCCAAGGCTTCGACGATCTGGTTTTCCGTACAGAAGCCAAGATCCACGATGGTTTCGCCGAGCAGCTTTTGGTGCCCACTCTGTTTTTGTTCCTTCAGCGCCTGTTCGATCTGCTCTTGCGTCAAAAGACCGCGCTCGATCAAAATCTGGCCGACCTGCTTTTGAGCTGGTTTGGTTGCGGTGCTCATGCTTGCCTCTGACGATCCTCTTATTTCTTGACTTGACGCCCTCTGATTCTCAGATGTTTCGATACTACGCAAAGGTGGCCATGGCCTCTTCGATCGTGTCATTCAACGTAAAAGTCTGATCCAGCCGGGTGATCTCGAAGATCTTCTTTAGCGTGTCGTCGGCTCCGCAAAATCGGACCATGCCAAGCTGCTCTTCGCACTGTCGTTGAAGGGCGGTTAAGGCCTCCAAGCCGGCGCTGTCAACACTGGTAATGTCTGAGAGGTCCACGACGAAGTCGCGGCATTCTTGGTCCATCGCGTCAGAAACGACGTCGTTGAATTTCCGGACGGAGTCGGCATTGAACTCGCCAGCGATTGCAGCGATCGAAACGTCGTTTTGTTGCGAGAGGGTCAGTTTCATCGTTCGCCTCCACGAGTTTCACTTGGACCGCTCCAAAGCGCCGGTCGGATCGGTTGTTCCGCGATCTTGGCTAATTGTTCGCCGATGTCTTCGAGGTTTTCCTGCAAAAGAAGATCGGCCAACTCAGGGTCGAACTGCGTCCCCGCGCATCGCTGGATTTCATCGGTTGCGGTCGTAATGGGCCGAGCTTTGCGGTAAGTGCGGTCCGTCGTCATGGCATCAAAGCTATCCGCCAGGCCAACGAGGCGTCCGAGAAGAGAGATCTCCTCGATTTTAAGGCTATTCGGATAGCCTGTTCCATCCACCCGCTCATGATGGTGGAGGATGCCGGGAATCAAATCCTCGACATTGGGAACGCCTTGAAGGATTCGCGCGCCAATTGCGGGATGTTGCTGTATCTCTTTGAATTCCTCATCGGTAAGCTTGCCCGTTTTACGAAGGACGCTTTCCGAGATACCGATTTTGCCGATGTCGTGCAGCAAGCCGCTTAAATAGACGCGGTCGCAACGCTCTGCCGGGACGTCCGCAAGACTGGCGAGGTGTCGGCTCAGCCAAGCCACGCGTTGCGAGTGACCACATGTGTACGGATCTTTCGCATCGATACTACTGACGAGTGCATGGAGCATACCGATGAACAAACGCTCCAGATCGTCATACAGATGAACGCTTTCGACAAAAGCGGAGCTGCGTTCAGCGATGGCATTGAGCAACTGGATTTCGTAAGAAGCAAAGTCATCGTGGTGTTCGTGATTGATGGCGAGAATGCCACCGAATCGCCGATCCTTCCTTGACAGCTCACAGAAAATCAATTGTTCAAGCCAGCCGCTTGTCCAGTTGAAAGCTTCATCAGCCTGTGGGGCATTGAGCACAAACGCGGGGTCCGCATTTCGTGGGAGATCGCGAACTTGCTGATAAAGTTTTGCAAGATCGCTCGAGGTCGCGGTAAGCGGGCCCGAACAGATCACCGTGGGTTGTGTCCCCGCGCCTGGCGGTGGCTCGAGTACGACCGCGACATTTCGGACGACGGTCCCCGCCGTCAATTCCTCACAAAGCTCGGCAAAGTGTGTCTCGGAGGGCTTGAAGACGGTCATTTCCATCCCGACGCGGTAAATGAGATGGAGCTCCTCGTAGACTCGCGCCAAGTGCGTTGACAGATCATGGACGTCGCGGGTGGTCAGTGCGGCGGTGCTAAGCGATTGGACTTGTTGATCGAGAAGATCGATGTGCGCCTGTCGTTGCGAAGTCTGGCAATGTGAACACTCGGTGGCGAGTCGTTCGAAGACCAAGCGATCCACTTCATACACGGAACAGAAGCGCGCAAATGTTTCATTGTTGAGTGCGTCGTCCGTCATGGTGCAGGCGACCAGCGATCCAATCACGCGATGACGATGACGGACAGGCAGCGCGATAACGATGGTATTGCCCAGACCGTCAAGTTCTGCGGTGACACGGTTGCCTTGCTGGGCTCGGCGGGCGACTTGCCGGATTCGCTGCTGGAATCGGTCCGAGTAGTCGTAGAGGTTGTCCCAGAAGACGTTGCGCACGCCGGTCGGGTCAATCCGATGGGCCTGATCGTCCCATAACGAAAGCCAAAAGCCGAGTCGGCACCACGGCTCAGCCCATGTTGCAAATGTTGGGAGAAATGCCTGACAAAACTCGTGTGATATCACCCCGATGACTGGACTCCTGTTGTTTGTTGTCAACCCGGTTCAAATGAAAAACGTGAACGCCACGCTGAATCGGGAGGGTTCTCAGTCGCTTTCGTGCGCGCCGACCGCCGTTTCTTCACGAACGTCGCTCTCTGCCAGTAGATGATGGACGCGATCGAGAATTTCGCGCGGGCTAAAAGGTTTCGTCATGACCTCGCGTATGTTGCGTGATTGTCGGTCGGACTCGGAGATCGAGAAGCCGCGTGCCGTCAAGATGATCGCGGGGATGTCACGCGTCACCGGATCGCATTGCAACTTGCTACACAACTCCAACCCGCTCAAGAGAGGCATCTGATAGTCGGTGATGATGAGGTCGGGCCGGGTCACACGCGCTTGCTCATAGGCGTCGGCGCCATCTTCAACCGCGATGATCCGAAAGCCGGCATTCTGTAATTTGATGGAGAGCACATTCAGGATGTGCGTTTCGTCGTCGGCAATGAGAATCGTTTTCTGTTCCATATCAAAACCTTCCTCAATTTTTTCAAGACACACGCGAAGGGAGTCGCAGAGTGATGGTTGTACCGACGCCGCGCTCGGAAGCGACAGCGATTTCACCTTGGTGCACAGCTTCCACAATATGTTTCACTAGGTTGAGTCCGAGCCCTGTCCCCTTGGCCATTTGGGCGGCGTCCTTGGCGCGATAGAACTTGTCGAACATACGAGGTAGATCTTGGCTGCCGATGCCGATACCGTTATCCGCCACGGATATCATGACGGAAGGTTTTTCGGGATCGACAGCGGTTTGAACGGTTACGGTTCCGCCCTTATGGGTGTACTTGATCGCATTGCTCACCAGGTTCACGATCGACTGATAAAGAAGATCGGCATCGGCCCAGATACTCGGGACGGATTCCCCCGGCATGTATTCCAACGCGATTTCTTTTTCTGCCGCCTGTGGACGCATCATCTCGAGGACTTTCTTCACGACGGAATCAGGCTCGATGGATTCGCGGCGGATATCGGTGACACCCGATTCAATTCTTGATATGTTCAAAATATTGCTAATAAGTCGTTGCAAACGGTCGGTTTCGCATTCGATGATTTCGTAAAACTCTTGGCGCGTCCGGTCGTCATGGGCCTCATTATCCATCAGCATCTCGATGTAAGCCTTGATACTGGATAAGGGGGTTCGAAGCTCGTGGGAAACACTCGAGACGAAATCGGTCTTGATCTGTGCGATTTCACGTTCGCGCGTGATATCGTGAAAGACCGCCACGACGCCGCGGGCGTGGCCTTCCTCATCGATGACGGTCGAAAGCGTGATGTTGAAAGTCTGTGCTTTGCCATCGCGAATGGCACTGTATTCAACCTGTCGCCGGATGCTCCGATCGCCAACCGTTCGCGCTTCCTTGACCAATGTTACAAGGGCATTGTCGCTGAGGACACGCTCGATGGGGCGATGCTTCCAGTCCGCAAGCCGGAAGTTGAACAATGTCTCAGCAGCGGTATTGGCAAGCACAAGCTCACCGTAAGAATCGATCACAAGAACGGCATCCGAGATGCTGAAGATAATGGCCTCGGTGTTTCGGCGTTCCGAATCCGCCACGCGCATCTGGATGTCGAGTTCTTTTTTTTGGAGTCGAAGCCGCTCGAAACGGTCCCGCACGTGGGCGACGTAGTCGTTCATCGCGGCCATCACAGACTTAAGCTCATCCGGAACAGGATCGTCGAGGTTGTCGAGCCGATCGTCTCGCTGAAGCGTTCGAATCTGTTGTTCGAGATGGTTCATGGAACGCTGCAGCATGTACTTGCCGAGCAACAGGATGACGATGCCGGTGCAGACAAGCATCCCGCAGGCAGACCAAGCAACGTAGTGGTTACGAACCGGTGCTTGACCAATGACCGTGTAAAGACCGAAGACCGCCACAAACGCAACCACGATGAGCAGCGCAAGGACTAATGACGTCATCCGCTTCAAGCAAAACGGACGTGTCATAGCTCGCACGGGTTCAGGACGAACCGTCAGGGCCGGCGTTGTCGCTTTTCCGGGCGCAATACTCATGGCGCTCTTGGCCTCCCTACGGAACGTTTGTGACCTTGTCGCGTTGGCTGGATCAAAGACGATTCCCGGCTACCGCTGCCCTGATGGGATTGCCCGACCGATGTATGGGTTTGTGCCTGTTGTAGGTCATACGCCAGGGCCGTCGCAGGCTTTCCCATGGCAACATGCGCCTTGGCGAGAAGGAACTGTGCCATGCGATCGTTAGGTGAATCTTGCAGCGTTTTTTCAAACGAGGCGACGGCGGCCTCGTAGTCCCTTTGGCGCATACAGACAAACCCGAGCATCATGTGATGATGGGGATTGTCCGAATCGATTGCTACCGTTTGGTTTGCTGCACGTCGTGCCGTGAGAAGATCATGAGAGGCTAAAGCGGCTCGCGCAAGCCAACTCCAGTAACGCGGATTGTTGGGCCCTTTTTCGGCAGCTTCTTGGAGCACTTCTAGCGCCTCGTCGTTTCGTTCCAAGGCGAGATTGCATCGCCCCAGCAAAACAAGCGCGGACGGAGGTGTGTCTTTCGCCATGTCGTGGGCGGTGATGAGTACGCTACGTGCTTCCTCGTAACGGCCGGCCAATGTAAGTGCTTCCCCCAGCTTGAACTTGAGCAGGACGTCATCCGTCGTGATGCGCGCCGCTTCCTGGTAAGCATCGGCGGCTTCTTCGTACTGATCGAGCATCATGTGAATGCTGCCGGCGATCTCACGAAGCGTCGCGTTTTGCTCGAAGTCGGTCCATCGCGACCGCACCAGGGCAAGCGCGTCGACTGCCCGATCCAGTGCGACGAGGGTTTCCGCGACCGCTGCGACGTAGTGTGCGCTATTGGTTTCGCGCGTTGAAGCTTGCTGATACCAGTAAAGTGCATCCACGAAACGACCGTAACGCTGGGCAATCATGCCGTTCAGGTAATCGATTTCGGCACTGCTGCCACCGTTTTCCTGCGCCTTCTCGATCGCTTCGGATGCGGATGCGATTTCGCCGCGTTCAAGCAGAAGCTTAGCCAGCAACACGTAGTTGTCTGGATTATTGGGGTTCAGTGCGATCGTCTCGTTAAGGTGTTCCTGGGCCTTGTCAAGTTGCCCGGCAGCGAAACTGTCGGCAGCGAGCTGATACTTCAATCGGCCACGCACTTTGTTCCATCGCGCGTAGGCTTCTTTTTTTGAATCCGGCGTCGTCAATGACGAAAGCGTTTCCAGCTGCGAGCATGACGCCAAACTCGTCACCAAAGCTGCGACAATAATCATCCATGGGGTTGTCTTCATCGGGATCCTCCCTTTCCTTCAGACTCGCTTGGTAAACCCGCATCGTGCTCATGCGGTAAGGTCGGCGGCAAAGGGGGTGTAGCGCTGCCGTCGTCGAAGCCATTGGGGCCTTGGATCGTCGAGAGGTCGAACGGTGGGCCTGGACGTCCGAAGAACGGTTCCGTTGTGCCTTGTTCCTTCATGATTTCTCTTCGAATAAAAGTTCGAACGGTGCTTCCATCATCATCCCACTCTCGGCGTGCAAGTAACTTTTCTTTCAGCTGAATGGCCGTGAGAAACCTAGGATTGTTGTTTAGCGCCAAGTCCAAATCCCACAGAGCACCGCTAATGTTACCCTTGTTCAAGTGCTCAATCGCCCAGCGATAGTGGGCTTGGGCAAGGCGTTCACGGCCAAACCACTGCAATTCTTGACGCATACCGACGCGGTAGCGTTCGACGTCTTGAAGTAAGTCAGCATCAGCCTTGTTCTCGTCGGACTGCTCTTTCAGAATACGGACGGTGAGTAGGATGATGATTTCTTCTCGTTGCGTATTGTCGCGTGTTAGGCGGAACAGCGAGCCAGCGACGGGAATGTTGCCAAGAAAAGGCACTTGCGACCGGTTGGCAAAAGTGACTTCTCGGAAAAGTCCACCAATGAGAATCGTATTCCCGTCTTTAACCATGATGTTGGTGGTTACCTCCGTGGTCTGTTCAGATGGGAGGTTGGCGGCGGTGAGGCCACCGGTACTGTCCTTCGGATGGATTTCCATGCGGACATAGTCGTCGTCGCCGATAAACGGTCGGAATACCATTTGTGTACCGGTTTCGAGAAACTCAACGGTTTGAATGGCTGAGGTCTCGGTCACCGTGGTGGTCAAGTAGCCGTCGCGCCGTCCGACAATGACCTCGCCGCGTTGCTTGTTGAGAACGAGGACCTTGGGATTCGCCAAAACAGTCGTGTCGGTAACGGTCTCGAGGGCACGAATAAATGCCGCAATGTTGTCCTTGACAATTCCGAACGTAAACCCACCCTCCGGAAAGGCCGCGTTGAAGTCGGTCCGGACGGTGAAGTTCGTTTTTTGCATATTGGGCTGGGGCAAGTTCCCTGTGGTAAGATCCGTGACGCCCGGTGACGTCGATGAGAGATCCTGAAAATCAACACCACCGAGCAGATTGAAATCGATCCCGAGTGCGTTGTCCTCACTGAGCTGAGCATTCAGGATGGTTGCTTCAATAAGGAGTTGCTGGGGCCGGACATCGATTTTTTTGATCAACTGAGCGATTTGCTCGAGATTCCCCTGATAGTCGATCACGAGAATGCAGTCTTGCAAGGCTAGCGCGTCTCCACCCGTCTGGTCGGACCCCGTAGGAATGCCCACCTCAGCCGGTGGCGTCAATGAGACAATTCCCTCTGTGCTCAGCAAAGGTTGAATCATCACCTGCACGTCTGCCGCACGCGTGTAGTACAGCCGAAAGAGACGAGACTCCCGCTGACGAGCGGCAGCGATCATCTCCTCGACTTCTTGGTTGGTGTAAACGTTGATGAAGTTGCCTTTGCGACGCCAACGGCAGTTATTACTTTCAAGGATGGCCGTAAGTGCTTCTTCGAACGTGACGTTGTACAGATTGGCGGTGACGGTACCGCTCACGTTTTGGCTTGCAACGATGTTCCGCCGACTTTGGATCGATAACATTTGCAGCACGCTGGCCAAGTCGAGGTTGCGAACGTGCATTTCGACTTGGCCTTCCGGGCTGACCCGAACGTCTGGAGGCTGAGCCTCTGTATCCGCTTCGTCCTCACGCGTCGCCGGCACCTCGATGAGTGGCTCACCATTGGCGTTTTTGTCGGTGGTTTGCGGTTGGGCGGCGTTGCCCGTGCGTATCGCATCCTTGATAACGTCAGCCAGCTTGTTCATGTCGAATGGCGATGCAGGAGCAGGATCGCGATTCTCTGCGATCGCAGGCAATGCGCCGATCGCTAAGACCATAACAAGCCATTGGGGTCCCAGCTTACCGGCACGTGATATCATCCATGACTTTCTGCTCTTCATGAGCAACACTCCGTAACACAAGGCGTAAGCATCACTTCAGATGCAATGACACACGGATGCCATCGCGATGAAGGATGACGCGATGTGGCTCGACGCTTTTCAGCGTGAATCCAGCAATATCCTCTCCGGGCAACACAATGCGCCCGTTGATGTGAGCGAGCGGGTTTGTCCCGCAGATCGTACTCTCGAGTTCCAAGTCGCTCGCCAACTCCCGGAGGGTCTGCAACGGGTCCGTGTCGTAGTGGTCCGGTAGGTGGGCGTCTTGTTGTTGTTCCGTTTCATCGCGAAGCATGTCGTGACTGATGGCAAATGGATCGCGGACCAGACTTCGATGCAACGGTTGCGCGAGTTTTTCGCGAACCGTTTCAGCCGTGGATGGCGGCACACAGGTTAAGGTCGCCGGCGAGGGAATCATGGGGGTTGCCATAACCAAGTTTCCAACCGGTGCAGCTTCGCTCGACGCCGGTGGTTTCCAGAACGTCCAGACATAGACGACCACCATCACGAGCGTCAGTACGATAAGCAGCCCCGTCTTACGCGGATCTGCTTTCGCATGTGCTCGAAGAACAACCCAGAATGGTGGTTTCTGAATACCCATAACCCTTTCTTGCTGCGTCATGAGGCGCGGTAAAATATTTGCAGTTGCAGGTCCGCGTTTACTTCACCCAAGGCCTCCCCGTTAACGGTGCTTGCGAATCGCTCGACCTGCGTGATGCGTTTCATTCGTTCGATGTCTTGGATAAAACCGTAGACAGAAGCAAATGGGCCACGGAGACGTAACGTAATCGGCAGCGCGACAATTCCATCGGTCTGTCGCGGTATGCCGGGCTCAATCATGTCTTGGACGACGTTTCGGGTGTGGGCAAAACGCGCCAGTTCCTCGAGAAAGCTGCCGAGCTCGGCATGCGGTGGAATCGTCGCGTCATAATCGCCGACGTGCCTGGCGAGCTGTTCGACTTCTTGCTTCAGATGGGCAATCGCTTGAGGGCTGCTCCGACCCACAACCAATTCAGTTTGTTCGCTTTTGATGAGCGTACGCATGTCATCAAGCCGCTGAAATTGCCCCCGCGTGACCGCGAGGAGAAATACGGTCGTGACACTACTTATACCGAGTGTCCAGACCACTGTCTGTTTGTCCAGACGCATGACCCATCCTTTCATAGGTCAAGCGCGATACGCTTGACATCAAAACCCAGCTCAAACTCCCGCAACGTTCGGCCAGACTGCTTCGTTTCCCGGCAGAAGCTCATGGTTACGTTTTCGAACAGGGGACAGGCGCTGAGACGGCCGAAGAAGATCCCGATTTCGACATCGCTCCCCGCGATTCCCGCGATCGTGACACGCGTCGTTTTTCTTGATTCTGTGCTCGTCTGATCCTTTGTGTCATCAGCCATCTTGCGCTTCGCTTCCAACGTAAACGAGCTAATCGCCATGGAGGGACTGAGCAGCGATGTGATTTCGCCGATGATGGCGTCCAACGGGGCACCGTCTTCGAGGCGACTGATGATTTCGCCTCTTTTTTGGAGGAGGTTCTTACGCGACTCGAGTGAAGCAACCTCCGTACGGGCTGACTTCCACATTCCACCGTCAACGCGCAAAGCGGAAAGCGCCGCCTCTGCCGAACGTATTTGCGATGCGTTCGCCAGATGCAACGCGACCAGGCCACCGGCCAGCGCGAAGCTATAGATCAGGTTTTTCCTCGCCTGACGCCGTCGGCGAACGGCATCACGGAAGCTTTGCGGCAAGAAGTCGAATTCTTTCATGATGCGACGACGGCCTCCTCGTTGACAGGTTTAAGAGCGAGACCCAAGACGCCCGACCATTCCGGTTGTCCCGTCCGTCGGTCGGCACCGCTGAACGGCTTGTCAAACGCGATGTTTCGTGTCACACGTCCCGGACGGAAAGGCAGGTTCACTTGGTCCGAAAGAACCTGAAGAATGTCGGTGTTACAGGCTTCGCCGCCGACGACCGTAAAGGCGTCAGCGCGCGGCCCGCGAAAGGTGACCGAACAGTATCGTAAGCACAGACCAATTTCCTTGCCGAGCTGATCGAGCGCAGGACGAATGGCATCCAGCACCGCGCGGCGCGTGGTTTCCCCAACCGGCTCGTCGTCTTGATTCCAAGGCATATGGCCAGTCATCGCCGCCACATGCTGAAGATGAAGCCGGTTGCGAATCTGGTCGGCCTCGGTCAGGCTAAGGTCAAGTTGTTCACTGACTAATTCGTCGAGCCGGCGACTTCCAACCGGGATCGACTTCACGAACGTGATCTCCGGCCCTCGGCACACAATAACACGCGAAGCACTATAACCAATGTCGAGAAAGGCGTTGACCTGATATTGATCTTCATCACGACGTAGGAAACGCTCAAAGCAACGGAAGGTTGCGCAAGGTCCCACGTCGATCGCAACGGGACTTAGTGTGAGTTCGTTAAGCATCGCGATGTGATTGTCAACCGCCGTACGAGGGGTCCCGAAAACAACGATTTCTTGCTTGATTTCGGTACCTTGACGGACATCACCGGCGATGAGAAAACGCACTTCGGCCGAGGCCGGATCGAGGCCGAATCGATCCGCCGCTTCAAACCGGACCACCTCACACACTTCTTCTTCCGGCATACTAGGAATGCGCAAGCTGCGGATTTGGACGTCATCCCATCCAAGTGAAGTGATGACGTCGCGGCCGGTAAAAATGCCTTCTGACAGCATCTCCTCAACCGCTTGCATGCGGCGTTGTTGACACTCGGCCGGGGTCGTGACACCCGTCGGGATTTCCCGCTCCGCGTAACCCACGACGATGATCTGTCCCCGATGATAGGAGAGCTGGATCATGCGTACAAACCGGGTACCGAAGTCGATCCCGATTGGTCTGATTTGGCTGCGTACCCAGGAAAAGCGACTCAATGTGCTTCCTCTATGTCTACACAAGATTTTTCTGGTCTCTCTGAACGCGCGAACGGTTTTGACAACCGACAAAGAAGCAAGACGTTTCGCGTTCAGTAACCCCTAAGGCGGGCCGCCTTTTTATGCCCGCAACCCAAGCGTTTCAGCCGTCGGAAACATGCACGCAAAAGGCACGTATCTTCCGCCGTAAGAATCTAATTCGCGCCAGGAGGACGTCTTGGTAAGGGCAGATAATTCACCTTTTTTTCGGCCGAGACGTCCGCGTAGTCGCGTCCTTGATGTCTTTATCGGTACCGACCACCTTGACCTTAATCGTGTGTTCTCGCAGGGTTGAGAGGATTTGTTCGAGGGTTCTTTGCATTCTGGCCTGCGAGTCCAATAACTGTTTGCGTTGCAAGCCGCTATCAGGGATTTGGGCATAGGCGGTTGAGCCTACGGGACCCACAAGGGCCGATAACTCGACTGCAATAATAACAAGCAGTACCACAATGGCCGTGAGACCCCATCGTAACCAGCGTTGATTCATTGAGTCTGTCAATGGAAATGCCTCCTTTCGACAGATGGCGATTCACCTTACCGTTTTGGGAATGGCGGATGACCCCGCAAGGTTTCAAGAAGGGCTTGGATGGTGAAGACGGGATGGGGCACAAAGACGAGGACTCGGCAGGCGTCCCCCCAGCGCCTGACGAGCCTAATGTTATCTGCCTGTAGCATCCTTACCTGACAAGCCTCCCTAGTAACCTGCGTAGTCCGCGTGGTTGTTCGCTCGAAAAACTCCTGTGGATGAGTCGTAATACCAGTCGCTTGTGCCAATGCCGCCGCTACCAACCGTATTAGCACCGGTGTAGGGGTTATTAGGGATAGACTGCAAATAAGGGCCGAGGTTGTAACCTGATGTACCAATCGAAGCAGTCGTTCCGTCGGCTTTACTGGCTTGGGTCATCTGATTGACGAAGGTATCGGACCCTTGCGTCTCGGGTAGATTCTCGTTGTGTTGAATCTTGTAGAGTTCGATCTGCCCGCGAATGACCTGCAGGTTTGTCTTGAGTGAGTTGAGCTTCGCATCGGTACTTGCATCGCTGAACTGCGGCACCACAATAGCGGCTAAGATGCCGAGAACGATAATGACGATGAGAATCTCAATGAGCGTGAAACCTTGGCGAGCCCATTTCATGAGAGGTTGTCTCCACTTGTCGGCGACATGAGTCAACATGTTCCACCGGTCTTTCGCTGCGGTGCGGATATCGAGCCTTTGAGCGGTCCATCGCCACATCCCACCGCAAAAGGGGACGAGAGCACCTAGCGTGCCGCTTTCTTATGCCCGCAACCCAAGCGTTTCAGCCGTCGGAAACATGCGCGCAAAATGTACGCATCTTCCGCCGTAAGAACCTAAACGGGCTATCGGACATCGCGTTGCGGAACTTAACCTTCCAGCTATGCCGGAATATCCAGTGAGGAGACAAGCCGTGGTGTTGCCTTGAGAAGGCAAGGCGATGGATGCACTTCCGATAACATGGGCGGTTACAAGGGGTTCGTGCCGACTTCGTGTGAACGGCGTTGGTTCAACCAACCAAGCAAAGAAGAGGTGTCCGATGTTGAGTCAGCTTTCAGTCGACGGGAGATCTCGTCTCGCTGAATGGAATGGGGACGAAGTATCTGCGAAGAGCCGTCTAAAAGCTGCGAGATGGGCGACCATCTGTTGTGGCTGCCAATAAGAACGCTACCGCCGGATCCAGGTGTGGCTTTGAGGCGAAAGAGGGGATTTTTGAGGGGCTCGGCCACACGCCAAGCAGCGGAGGGTCCCATAACGTGCCTGAATGTGGCAGCAATAACCATAAGGGCCTCCTTGGTTGTTCGAGCCAAGGGAAGGTCGATCACGACTTGGCCACCGGTAACTGTTCGTTTGGCCAAACGCGCAAACCATTCGGCAGAGAATTGCGCAGCCCGATCGATATTTCCTGGGGGTGAACTCCACTGATAGATGAGGCCGTAGCTTTGGCGACTCATGCGAAGGGCGCGAAAGGCACTGGTCGAACGGATCCGACTGCGTCCATTGAAGACAGGATTGTCGCTGGATTGTGGAAGTGTGTTGGCCAGCGGAAAAACGTCGGCGTATCCTTTTTTCGGGTCGAGCCAAGACGTTGCTTGGCTGGGGGTGACGCCAATAAGACAGGTGCGATAGGTTTCGGCGACTCCGTCCGTTAGGGCTGTTTGTGGCACCGTAAAGCTCGTGATCGCCGATCGCTGGTTTTCCCATTTTGCCCAACGCCTTGCATCCGAAGGAAACAGCAGGATGGCACCAGCCAGGGAGGCAAAAATGAGGGCGAGTCGCTGGCGCTGCGTGCGGATGGGGCGATTCTGTTCGTAGATTTGCATGATTCCACCGAACGCCAACATGAGAAGCGACCCCGCGGTGATCATTCCCATGGGACCCAGTCGAGGCAATGCCCACCAATATCCCACGATCAGGCCAATCGCTGAGCCGGCCAGAAGCGCGCTGCTAAGCTGGGCGATCCCCAGGATTTCGCTTCCGATTCGTGCGAGCCAGGCCCGTTCGGCATAATGAAGGGCGTATCCGACCGGAACCGCAATGGCCAGCAATTGGAGAATGCTGCTTGCTGGCGCACTCGGCCAGAAAGAGATCAGGGTCGCAGCCACACCCGAGCCGAGACCGGCAGCCCAGAGCGCCATGCCACATCCCGATGCCGATTGCCTTCGATGACGGGCGTGGAAGGAAGCAACGGCAACACCGACACCGAGAACAAGAAGGTACCAGCTGAGTCGATGGTTTTCGCACTGTTGCGCTGATTGGATGATCGATTGGCAGCCCAACCAGCCGGCACTGACCAGAACGGAGCCGATCCCCCAGATGACAAGTGAAAACCAGATGAGCCCTTCAGCGCCGGCGGAAACCTCGGGTGCGTCCGTCACGAGTTGCTGGATGGAACAAGCCTTCCGATCGGCAAGCTGAGAAAGTCTTGCGGCACAGGCGGCCAGGATGAACATGGGGAGGATGCCGAGAAGGGCCTCCTGGTGTCCCGACAAACCCCGGTCAGACCAATACTCATGGCAAATCCATGCCAAGCCCACACCAATAAGGACGCCGGCCAGCACGCCGGGAGAACGGCAACGTTCCGGATTCCGAGCACGAACGACGGGAACCAGTGCAGCCGCCACCAACCCGTTCACAAGCCAGACGGGACCGAGCAGGAGCGCACTGCCGAGCCATTCCATCGCGGTCAGGGTCAAGTTGCTCCAGAAGAATCGATCAAGGAGGTAGCAATACAGTTGTGCGACCGGACCACTCGCCGCCAGGGTGGCCAAACCCAGAACCGCAGCTACGGATGCCATCAACGAAAGGGTAAGCCACAAAAGGGCTTCATCGCGTTGCCGGATGGCGCGGAGTATCCAGAACGTGCTCGTCTCCGCGGTGACGGATTCGATTCCAACGCGCCGCCGCCGTTTCAGGACATGATCCACGCTAAGGACAACACGCTCAGGCAGCCAAGGGCCAAGAGCGGCCGCCAATAAGGCGATCGCACCCAGCATCGTTGAAGTGGCTGGCAGGGGATCCAACGTACACGCGAGCACGCGTCGCATACCGCACCATTGCCATCCGGCCGCCAATCCGATCAGAATCGCGACGGGATGAGCCGGAAGATGGTGAACCGGCGGCATCATCTTGCTCACGATCGCCCCAAAGGAGAGGCTGGAAACGAAACGTGTGAGCCATGGGTGCATCCCAACCGCCACCGGTGACCGCTGGGTTTTTCGGCAATCATGAGCCGGTGTTTCTTTACGAGGCAGAGATTCAGTTGCAGGTTGCTCAGCAGGAGGATGCGTCGAGCTGCTGAATCTTTCAGGAGAAGCGGCTTGTCGCGTTGTGACAGCGGTCGGTTGGCGTAGGGATGTCATTCGATGACGTAATCCTGTTGGCGCATCTTTACGCGATCGCTTCGGCTCGCTCATGATTGACCACGCCTCTGATTCACGTGAGAGAGCGTTTTTGTTCGTTTCGGGCCGTGCA
>Ga0180433_10001805_pt1 | contig 34980 bp, 28 predicted proteins | sample SS_ome_8_FD_132980 | JGI IMG/M metagenome (GOLD analysis project Ga0180433, IMG submission 132980) | Hypersaline lake sediment archaeal communities from the Salton Sea, California, USA - SS_1_D_1 metaG | ecosystem: Environmental > Aquatic > Non-marine Saline and Alkaline > Hypersaline >...
CACCGTCGATTCTTTTTGTTTGTATTATTTTTATTTCAGAGAGATCAATTCTTTGTGGGGTAAGAACTTTCAGGGAGGTAAATGTACGCTCTTCAAGGTCTATTTTATTAGAAGTTGTTTCTGTAGGGGCAATAAGAACAGGTATTTTCTCATAAGCATTGTCTATCGAAATGTTATCTATTAAATAGGTAATATCTTGGTTTGCAACCAATTTTATTGAGCCATAAAAATTGACTCTATGTTTTTTGGTCCCAGCAATTTCACTAGTTTGGCCTGACCAGTTTACTAGTAGAAAGAGAGAAGAAATAAAAATGGTAGAAAAAATAATTTTTTTCATACAAATCCCTTTTTTTTTGAAATTTTAATTTGCTATTATATTCTTACTATAATATATCTTAAATATGCAATATATTAATTCAATTTTTTTAAATATTGATATATTAAAGCAATAATTATACATTAAACAGTGTAGGTAATGTAGTAAATGTAGTAATGTATTTTTTAAATAATAAAGGAGATGGTATGGAATTTCCAGAAAATCCTTATCAACGGGAAGAAGCAACTGGTTTTATGTACAAAATATATGGTTGGATGTCTTTTGCCTTAGCGATAACGGCGTTAGTTGCATTTTATATACATAAAACCCCGGTTTTATCTTCATATTTTAAGGGATCGTTTTGGGTCTTAATTCTTTTGATTATTTTACAGTTTGCTTTGGTTATTGCAATATCAGCCTTTATTTTACGAATGTCTTATGCTACGGCTATATTATTATTTATGTTATATGCCATATCTGTGGGGATAACTTTTTCATTTATTTTTGAAGTATATACAACGGCTTCTATTTATGCAACTTTTTTAGTTACCGCTTTAATGTTTTTGGTAACCTGTTTGTATGGATATTTTACTAAAGCTGATCTGACCTCTTGGGGAAGCTTTGGATTTATGGCATTGATTGGTATTATCATAGCAAGTTTTGTTAATATTTTTTTAAAAAGCACAATGTTTGGTTTTATAATGTCTATTATTGGTGTTTTTGTATTTGTTTTATTGACTGCATATGATACTCAAAAACTGAAAGAATTAGGTAGTCGGTTAGTGTCTGCTCCCGAAATGAAGAAGAAAATTACGATATTGGGAGCTTTAACGTTGTATTTAGATTTTATTAACCTATTTTTATTTTTATTAAGGCTTATGGGGCAACAAAAAAATAACTAATTTTTTTAAAAGAGGACGCTAATCATGAAGAAAATTTTTATATATGCCTTAGGGTGTATTTCAATAGCAGGTTTTTTGTATCCTGATGAAAAGGCAGCTAGTGTATCTGGAATGTACGATATTACAACTATCAAAACCTTTAATGAAAAAGCTTTTTCAGAAAAACGAAAAGATGAGGTTGTAAAATTTGTTGATAAGGCAATTGCGCACATACAAGATAAGAAAGTTAGTTTAGATCAGGCATTAAATGAATTCTCCCATAGCAAAGAGTTTGTATTAGGGGAAATTTACTTATTTGTATATGATTATAATGGAGTTTGTTTAGCCCATGGGGAAGACCAAGAAAAAATTTGGCAAAATAGGTTAAACTATCGTGATGCGTTTGGTACTAAAATTATTCAGGTGATGAGAGATAAGGCTAAAAAAGGTGGGGGATGGGTCAATCATCAAAGAAGAAATGCGACCAAGGTTTCTTATGTTAAAGGTGTTCAAAAAGGAGACAAAAAATTTTTTATTGGAGCTGGTTTTTATCCTCTTTCAAAAAAAGATTCTGTTATTTCGCTTGTAAAGGGTGCAGTAGAGCTTTTTAAAAATGAGATAAAATTAGGTGAAACTCCAAAATCTGCATTTAGTGAGCTTAGTTACCCACTTGGAAGATTTGTTATGGGTGATTTGTATCTATTTGCTTTAAATGAAGATGGTGTATTGATGGCACAAGGTGAAAGACCAACTCTTATTGGTACCAATGTGATTAACTATAAAGATGAGACAGGAAAGCTAGTAAATAGAGAAATTATAGAACAGCTAAAAAATAGAGAAAGTATTTGGGTGGAGTATATCTCTAAAGGTGCACCAAAAAGAACATATGCAGAAAAAGTTACTGATAAAAAAGGCAAACACTATTATATAGCCTGTGGATATTATCCTGAAACAAATCGTCAAAAAGTACTTGAGTTAGTAAAACGAGGGTATGCCTATATGGAAAAAAATGGTCTATCAGCTGCAACAAGAGAGTTTACAGCTCGAAATTCAAAATATAGATTTGGTGATTTATGGCTCTTTATTTATGATATGAAGGGTAATTGTTTTGCCCATGACAATCCTGACTTTATGGACCGAAAAAAAGGAGTCAATAGATGGGATGTAAAAAACCAAGATGGTAAGTTTTTTGTCCAGAAATTTATAAAAAAAGCAAAAGGTGGAGGTGGTTGGGTAGACTACAAATTTAAAAACGGTAATAGATTTGTATATATTCACCAAGTAAATGTTGGTGCTGAAAAATATCTTTTAGGTTGTGGTCTTTTTCCTATTTCAAAACCTGAATCTATGCAGCTTCTTGTAAAAGGTTCGGCTGGAACATTAAGAGATTTGACAAGGGAGAAAGCGTTTGCAGAATTTGTGAAAAAAGGTGGTTCATTTGTAAAAGGAGATCTCGATATTTTTGTATTTGATTTTTCTGGTATTTGCTATGCATATGGATCAGATCATGATCTTATATGGAAAAATATGTTTAATGAAAAAGATGAAGATGGTCGACCATTTGTAAAAACTATTATCAATACAGCAAAAGAGGGCTCCGGAATTACTGTGTATAAAGAAAGAGGCAAAGAAAAAAGTGTGTATGTTATGAAGGTAGAAAAAGACGGCACCTCTTATGCGGTAGGATCAGGATTCTTTACGAATTAATTAGAGAGTAATTAATTTATAGGTAAGTCCCGCTTTTTCAAGCGGGACTTTTAATTTTTGGGGGGTTCCCCCTTTATATTTTTATAGTTTTGTAAAAAATATACTTTTAGTTTCTTTTTGTTAAAAGATTTAATTATTGCTAGAAATTGCAAATATGGTGGCAATTAAAAATATAACACCTCCAATGCCACCTAAAATTGAAAAAAAGGCACAAGCAGCTTTTGCTTTTGGAGTGCATTCTTGTTCTTCTACGGGATTTTCCTCGAGCGTTTCATCTTGCTCATCAGTTTGTTCAAAAGGTTGTTGAATAATGTTTCTAGCTGTTGTTCTGTGTGGCCTGAATTCTTGAGATTCATAAATATTAGTTCGAGAAGGTTGAGGTGTTATTTCTGAATATTCTGGGGCGCTTGCTTGTTGGTAATAAAAAAGGGGATTTGGACTTGGGGACTTAGGTTCATATTGATCAAAAACGGGGCTTGGTGATTGAGATTTAGTTCTATAATAATTTATAGGGTTTTGGTCGAAATAGTTTGGTTTTTCACCAGATTTTTTGCTTTTAGGGAGAATATGTTCGTGCATCATAGAATTTATATTACTGCATACAAGAGAAATTATTAAGAAAAATGCTATAGGTCTTTGCATTGGCTTTCTCCTTTAAATAAATAAAAAAAGAGATACAAAATTTTTATAATTTTTTTATAATATAGCTTTTAAACAATAGAATTATTGCTTAAACTTGTCAACTGCAAAAATATTATTTCTATTGTTCCCAGCCAAATTCACAAAAGCTTTTATTTATATTGGAGTTGTTAATTGCTGTTTTTATATATTCAAGAGTGTTTTGAGGTAAATTATGTTTTGGGGCAAAAAGGAGTTCGCCACACTTGTGCGGTTCAATGTTTTGAATTTCTCCTGACCATTTGGAGCAGGAAAAAAAGATGTCGATATTTTCGCGATCTGTGATGCGATGCATAGTATGGACAACTTTAAGATCTTTTGGATTAATATCGATGCCTATTTCTTCTTTTGCTTCTCTTGCCATGGCAAAACTTGCTGGTTCATTTCCATCAATGTGTCCTGCAACAAGACTGTACTGTCCATCCGCATATCCGGTATTTTGTCTTAGATATAAAAGTAATGTGTCTTCTTTTTCTAAAATAAGATATACGTTTACACATGCTTTAAATCTTTCTTTTGCCATTGTGAGACTCCTGTTTTTAGAAAAAATGTAAATTTTTAGATTTTGTTAAAGAGGGTGCACTTTTTGCTATTAGCAAAAAATGGAGGAGAGAAGGGGATTCGAACCCCTGAGTCCGTCTCCGGACTAACGGTTTTCAAGACCGCCGCATTCGACCACTCTGCCATCTCTCCGTGATAAATTTCAATATCTTAGCTATCTCGATTGTTCTGAGTTTTTTGAAAAGCGTCGCTTTGTAAATTTAACATTTTCAAGAAATCTTTTTACCCGATTGTCCTGAGCCTGTCGAAGGGGCACTCTGCCATCTCTCCGTAATAAAAATAAAGTTATCTATTTCAATTTTTTGCAGCCCATATATTTACAAGTTCAAGGTGTCTTGAAGAGGGTTTTTGGATTATAAAGGGCACTCTGGTCCCCCCCGAGTTTTCGAGGGGCCATCTCTCCGTGATAATCTCTATTATTAATTTCAAAATATGTTAAAAATACGTCTATATTTATATATTACTTCAAAAAGAGCTGTAAAGCAAGAGTTTTTGGCTTAAATTGTCCTAAGTTATGCTATGGGAGCATAAATAGCTGTTACTGTATCTGCAGGGTATCCTTCTTTTGGGTTGCTTACATATACTTCTCTGATATCCCCGGTAATTTTATAGCCATGTTGCTCAATCCATTCATATAGTTTTCTTCGTGCTCGATAAAGGTTTTCACGAGCTCCTCGAAAAATTACTCGAGCCATCTGTTTTTCTGTAAGTTTGCAAACTTTAAACTTGCCTTGATTTTCATAATCTCCGGATATTGGAATACAAACTTCAATTAGCGAGTCGCTAAAGGGCTGATTAAATGGTTGACTATAATGCATATCAGGACGATATGTAATAAATGCGGAGCCTGCAGTCCATATAACTTGAGAATTTATATGCTTATAGAGATTGGAGAGTATAGGATTTAAAAAACAATATTTGCCTTTTATACTTATAGCTTTGCATGAGGCTAGCTTCACGATTTTTACTTTGCCAATTTTTTCAGTATATCTCTTGAGATATGCTATTCCCAATGTGACCAAGAAAAAAAGAGTATAAGATAACCATCTTTTTGTAGAGCTTTTTTTCTTTTGTTTTCCTGGAAAGTTTGGCTCAAATGGTGGCTTGTCTATTTCCATGTTAATTTTACTTTCGATATTTAATAGAGGATATTGATTTGTTTTTTGCTTTAATATGCGAGGAAAATCCCTAAAATCCCTGAAAGAAGTATATATTATTTTGTCTAAGTTACAATGATCTAATCATTAATATAAAAATAATTGCTATAAAACCTTGAAATAAAGGCAAAATGTTAATTATACTATAATTGTAATTGGCTATTATTGTTGTTGTTTTTTTAGAAAGGAGATTTACTATGGAAAAAAAAGATTTATGGTCAGCTGATGTTGAAACTAAATGGCATCCACCTGAGGGATTTTTTGAACAATCAGCAGAAGAAGTAGCAAAAGGACTTAAAGATGCTTCAGATTCACTTGCTCAAGCAATGGATAGGCTTAATTTTTATATTAACCGTGCAGGAGCAAAATTAAGTGAAGAACGTAAAGTAGAATTAGAAAAAGCAAAGAAAATTCTTGATGAATTATATGGCAAATAAATCATCATAAATTAATAAATATGCGAAATAAATATAGGGCTTATTCTTAAATTAATTTTTGGATAAGCTCTATTTTGGATAAAATCTTTGAGTTATGCACCTTGGAGAAGGCTATAAAAGCCTTTTATTGGCAAATGCTCTCCCGGAGCAAGATTTTAAGTATTTTTCAAACTCGATTGCTTTTAGTTCATTTTTAAAAGTAACACATGTAACTAATTCCCATGGTTTATGCTTTTTAGTATGTGTCGTTGTCCCACAATTATGATCGGATATTCTTTTTTTTAGGTTTGTTGTTTTTCCAATATATCTTTTTTCAGGGTGGGTTATTGATCGAATAATGTAGACATGATACATAACAGTCTTCGCTATTTTTCTTGTAAATTTATTTTCTTTTACTCGTTAAAAGTCCGCCGTCGCCAAACGCCGATGGCTCTTTGGCTATGTCGGACAGCCTTCGCTATCTCTTTTGTAAATTATATTTTTTATTATCCTGTTAAAAAACTGGCCCCGCCAGACGTAGCTCGGTACGAGCGAAGGCTGGTGCGCCCGAGAGGAGTCGAACCCCTAACCTTCAGATCCGTAGTCTGACGCTCTATCCAATTGAGCTACGGGCGCAAAATTTGTTTCAACGTTTTCATTTGCTTGCGCTATCGCTTACTTGAGCGAAGTTTATCCTGAGCAGATGCAAAGCATCGTGTCGAAGGAGGCGCAAGATTTTTTTCAATGACTAATTGTTTGTTGATCGAAGATGAAAAGTAATTAAGTAAAAAATTCTTTAATTTATTTGGCTTGCCATTCGTAGCTATTTGCTTTGCAATTAGTGAAGAATGGTGGAGAGAGAGGGATTCGAACCCTCGTGCCCAGTTTCCCAGGCTCTTGCTTAGCAGGCAAGCGCTATAGACCACTCAGCCATCTCTCCAAACATAACCATATATCAAAAATAATAAATAATTTTAAAATTTATGCAAGTAATCACTTAATTTACATAATAATTCTATACTATTTATATAAACTTGTACATTTTTATCTGATATCTCGATAATGTATTTATATAGATATATTTATCGAAAATGGTTAAAAGGGGGCCCTGGGTTGCAAAATACAAAGATAAAGGGTTGTTATGGCATTATTTTTTGAAGTAAAGGTAGTTCCAAGTTCTGGGCGCAATAAATGGGTGATAGAGCCGAGTGGTAGGCTCAAATGCTATCTAAAAAGTCCTCCTGAGAAAGGGCTTGCAAATAAAGAGTTGATTAAGTTAATAGCAAAGGTTCTTGGGGTTGCAAAGGCTGATGTAGAGATCATATCAGGATTGACGAGCCGTAATAAAAGGATTCGAGTGTGTATAGAGCTTGATTTTGACCAGTTTTTGGGAAAATTAGGGCTTGGGAGGCAGCAATCTTTGCTTTAGTAAAGATTTATAATAAAAAAAAGGAGAGGGTAATGCCATATTATAGCTGGCAGGGGGTTAACATATTTGCCCTTCGTCACGGAGCAGGGCTCCTGCTCAGGATGCTCGGTAAGATTTAGAAAAGAAAGGAGATAGGTTATGCCATATTATAGTTGGCAAGGGGTTAATATATTTGGTGATGTGAAGAAGGGGAAGGCATTTGCTAGATCTGACAAAGATCTAGATCAGATGCTTTTTAGTCGTAATATCGCCCTTATAGGGTATAAAAATATAAAAATTTATAGATTTTTTGGGAAAATATCAGCAGAAGACAAAATACATTTTTTTCGGCAACTGGCTGTATTACTTGATTCAGGTGTAAGATTGCCGGATTCGCTTATGATAATTTGTGATCAGGCAAAAAATGTAAGATTAAAAGAATTAGTATTTAATATAGAGGTTGATATTTTACATGGAGTTGCATTAAGTGAATCTTTGTCAAAATATCCAGATATCTTTGATGATGTTATGATTCAAATTATTAAAGTGGGGCAAGAATCTGGGAAATTAGGAGCATGTTTATTGCAGTTAAGTGATTATCTTGAAGAAAAGCAAAAATTCTATAAAAAGCTACAATCAGCATCTATTTTGCCGATTATTACACTTGGCTTTTTTTTGATTATTACATTTGTTATTTTTGCATTTGTAGTACCAAAATTTGCAGATGTTCTTTCATCAATTGGTAAAGATTTGCCAACTCTTACCCAATATATTTTAAAAATAAGTGAATTTTTACGAAGTAATATATTTATATTTTTTCTTTTATTTTTTGTTTCTTTTGTTTTTTTAATAAAGAAATATGTCAAAATACCTGCTATTAAAAAGCTATCTGACAAGACAAGTGTAAATATTTCGATATATAGAGAAAGTTTTCTCGTTACTTTTTTACGCTCTATCTCTATGATGCTCAAAGGAGGGGTGCGGCTGGTGCCGGCAATACATATTGCTTCAAGTTCTATAAAAAATAAAATTATTAAATCGCAAATTGAAGCATTGGGTCGTGATGTATATGCGGGGAGTTCTTTGAGTCAATCTATGATAGATTATGGTGGAAAACTTTTTTCTCAAGATCTTATTGCGATTGTAAAAGTTGGTGAAGAGACTGGTCAATTGGGCATTATGCTGGATAAAGCGGCTGACATATATCAGCAAAAAATAAGTCGCTCAATTTTGTTTTTTACGACGATTTTTCAGCCGCTCTTAATGATTCTATTGGGATTGCTTATAACATTGCTTATATTTGCAATTTACGTTCCCATTTTTAGTCTTGCATCAGCAGTGTAAAACAAAAAAATAATTTTTTGCTTTTGTTCAATTTGTAAAATTTGTTGAGGGTTTATAGAAAAGAGTGTCAAGGTTTAAAATAAATCATGGCATATTAACAAGAATTTTCAGAAGTTTAAAATGTCAACATTCCATAGGCAAATATTCCAAACCAAGTTAATCCACCAACAATTATTGTCCCCATGGTCCCCAGCATAACTTTTGTAAAAGTAGTTGCCTCTTTATTGCTTTTTCTACGTTTTTCAGCCGCTTTTTTTTTTCTTTCCCTTACTTCTTTTTTTTTCATTTTTCGAAGTTCTTTTTTGGAATAGACTTTTTTTGTTTTGGTTGTAAGTTCTTCTGTGTTTTCTTTTGAGCAAGACTCTATGAGCTTTTCGTCTTTTTGTAGGTCTTGAGTGTCTTGTTCAAAAACTTCTATTTTTTTCTCAAGAGTTTTATCTTCAGGTTCTTTCTCTGTTAAAGTTTTTGCTTCTAGTTCTAAAGTTTGATTATCAAATTCTTGTGATTCTTTTGTAAGATTTTTGATATCTATATTATTTGTTTCTATTTTTGCATCTGAAACTTTTTTAGTATACGTATATACTGATATTGAAAGTAAAATAATAAGTGAAAGTATTTTTTTCACGCATATTCCTTATTTTTTATACAGTTTTTTCAACTTTTTAATTGCTTAGTTTGCAATCTTCTTTTTCTTCCTCTTCTTCTAGATTCCCCAAAGAATCTATAAGTTCTTGATGTGTTTGTTCTATATTTGCTTCTAAGCCTTTAACTATACAATCAAGTTCTTGGCCTAACTCATTGATGATATCATCAAAATTTATATCTAGATCTTTGACTATCTCGTGTAAATCTTGGCCAAGTTTAACAACTGCTTGACCGACTTTTCTGCCAAGTTCTGAAAATATTTCTTCCAATTTTTTTTGATTAATAATATCGTCTTCATTTAGAGATTCTGCTTTTGTTGTTTTTTCTTGATTTATATCAAGATTTGGTGTTTTTGTATTTATAATACCTGTTGTTAATAATAGTGTTAGGATTAAGAGTTTGAGTTTCATTTTTATTTCTCTTTGATTTGGTATGTGGTTTCACAATCTTTACATAAAGAAAATTATAGAGGAATTTATTTTATTGTCAAAGGGGTTTTTCTGGGGTAAGCGTTTCATAGAGACATGTGTTTTTTGTTGATTTTCTTTGATTTATTTTTTTTTAAGGTTTACACTATAGCCCTATAGTAAAACAATAGTAAGACAATAATAATTTTAAATAAGGTATTTTTAGGGGGAATGTATGATTTTGTATTCTAATAAAAAAAGGTTTTCTATTAGAGTATTGTCTTTTGTGGTTTTAGCGGGCCTGTCTTTTTCTTTATTTCCATCAGCAAGAAACTTAGAACAAAAGTCTGTTATAGAGAAACAGAATAAGAATGGTTCTAAAGATATTGCTAATAAGGAATTAAATTATAAGTTGGATATACTGAAAATCGAGCAAGTTTTAGATTCCGTTGAGTTTTTACAAGATTATCCTTCTATTATTGGGGATAATGAATGGGAAGAATTAGAGATCGATAATATACTTGAAAATTGGAAAAAATATCAAAAAACAAAGTTTGATGCTTGGGGTATAAAAAAACTTTTAAAACATGCTCCTGCTGGTTCTAAAGAATTTATTAAATTATTAGTAGAGAATGATGATGCTTTTGATAAATTAAATGAAATAATAGATTGTTTAATTGGCTGTCAAGATGCATTGTTTGCTTATTGGGATACCTCTAATATTTTGCATTATGATGCGAAAAGTCTTTATTATTCAATATTTCAAAAGATTCTTCCAAAGGTGAATAACAAACTCAATAGTAGCTCGTTGGCATTAGAGTGTTCCCAGGCTTTAGGGATTCTAAAACCAGTATTAAATCTTTTTGCGTTATTAGGGTTTACAGGCCTTGCAAATGGATACATATTTTCAAAGTTATTTAATAGTCCATTTTCGTGGAAAAAAAGTATTATTAACGGTTTGAAAAGACCGATATATGATCATACGATTTTTCCTGCGGTATATAAAGATGAGTATGATTTTGCCCAATTAAATAAAGCAAAAGCTGATCAATTTTTAACAAAAGGCACCTTGGGTGATAGATATATTATAGATAAGTTTCTTTTTAAATATCTCTTAAGAAAAGTTTCAACTAATAATAGATTGAATAATATAATAGCCGGTTCAGCGGCTGCTACTTTTGAGGGCGGGCTTTTGGCTTGGCGTGATTATAAAACGTATACAGGTTTTAAAGGATCTATAACCAAAATTGTGTTTCTACATAAAACAGCTGAGAAATTACAAAATAGTTTAGTGAATGTTGCAGACTTGATAAAATCTTTAGAGGGGTTAGGAGCATTGGGAAAAGGTGATGAAGATGCTCAAGATAACTATATAATAAAAAATATAGGAAAATATAAGCAGTCACAAGAGACCTCTTCTGATGTAAAAAGATTATTCGAGTTTTTAGTTTCTTCTACGTTTGAAGCTAAAGCGTCGTATTTATACTCAAGAGGTCGCTTACTTAGCGCTCATCACTTGCTCTTGCAAGTTAAAGATGAGTTAATTCCGTTAATGCAAAATATTGCATTGCTAGGTGGATATAGAGCGATAGCTCACATGATCAGGGATCATAAAAATGCACGTGTTGGTTTTTGTTTTGTAAAGCCTGGAGTTACCTCTAATGGTGGTCCAATGGTTAAGATGAAAAAAGCATGGTTGCCGTTAATTGGTGCAGATGTTGTAATTACCAATGATGTGCACTTAGGGATAGAAGGTGGGCCATTAAATGCGATTGTAACAGGGCCTAATGGTGGGGGTAAGTCTACATTTATGATAACGGTGGCGTTTAATGTGTTATTAGCTCGCCTTGGAATTGTTGCGGCAGATGAAGCTGAAATTGCTGAGTTTGCACAAATAAGAACTTCTTTGCGTCCACAGCAGGATATAAAGTCAGGGCTTTCTGCATTTATGGCTGAGCATAAACGAGTTGCCCAAGTAAAAAAATGTATAAACAATTGTGATGGCAATATATTAGTTCTTCTTGATGAGCCATATAAGGGAACGGTGGAGGTAGAATCTGCATCCCGTGTATATAAGTTTGGTAAGGAAATTGCGGCAAAGTCACATTGTATGCTTTTGTTGGCAACTCATTTGAGAAAGCCTATAGAGCTTCAAGCTGATACCGCTGGGATATTTACCAACTATCAAATGGGATATATTGAAACAAAATCTACTCTGTTTAAACGAACGTTTAAAATTTTAGATGGTCCTGCGATTTGGTGGTTTGATGATGCGGAGAAACGTTCTCGGTTTATAGATTGGCTTTGTGAACAAGAGATTGAAAGTTGAAATTTATCTATATAAATTGACGAATTTTGCTTTTTAGACTACTATATATTTAAGTACTTTATTGAAATTAACGCCCCCTCGAAGCTCGGGACACAGCGGGATGGTATCATTTAGAAAAAGTTGCGTGTTTTTGAGAAAGGGTTTTTAGGTTTTTTTATTGAAATTAATGCCGGGGTGGGCCCTTCGACAAGCTCAGGATAAACTCCATTGGCATTACTTAGAAAGAGCTAATTGTTGTTGAAGAGGATTAATGTTTTTGAAATTTAAGCCGGGATGGCGGAATTGGTAGACGCACGGGACTCAAAATCCCGCGATGGCGACATCATGTCGGTTCGAGTCCGACTCCCGGTACCAATCTTGGTTCCCGTTCATCCTGAGTAGCCCTTGGGGCGTATCGAAGGGCGAATGGCAAGCCAAATAAATTAAAGATCTTTTAATTTGTTTAAAAAAAATGGAAAGTAAAACAGTGCAAGATTGTGTCTTTTGTAAAATTATATCTCGAGAGATTCCTGCGAAAATTATAGAAGAAAATGATGATGTTTTGGTTATTCAAGATTTGCATCCAAAGGCGCCTGTTCATTATCTTATTATTACCAAAAAACATATTGTAAATGTAGGGCAAATGGAAGAACAAGATGCTTTTTATCCTGCAAAGATGATGTTGATGGCACGTGATTTATCTAAAAAGCTGTCAGGGGATCAATCTTTTCGCCTATTGATGAATAATGGTGAAGGTTCAGGTCAAAGTGTGTTTCATATGCACATGCATTTTTTATCTGGTAAAAAGATGAGCGATTTTTAGTTCAAATTTTGAAAAAATAATAAAATATAGAAAGAGGTTAAAGAGGTTAAAATGGTCGAGAAGTTAGTTTGCCAAAGTTGTTTGATGCCATTACAAAAAGATGCTGATTTTGCTACAAATGCAGATGGGTCTTGCAATCAAGAATATTGTATACACTGTTATAAAGAGGGTGCATTTACAGAGCCAAATTTAACTCTAGAGGCGCTTCTTTTAAAAGTTGAAACAATAATGAAACAAATGAATATGACTGAAGATAAAATTAAAATCATAAAAGAGCAGATAGGCGAATTAAAGCGCTGGAAAAAATAATAATTTAGTATTTAAAATAAAGATGAAATTTTTACAACTGAGAAGATTTAATTTAGTTTGCCTATAAACCCCTCGCGCGAATCAACCTAGTTTTTTTACAAAAAAGCTATGTTGATCAGCTCGGGGCGCAGCGGGATAATGATCCCTTCGGGCACAATTTATGCTTTACAAAAAGAAGCATAACTTCAGTAGAGGCTTAAACAAAAAAATTTAACAGTTTTGGATGTTTTCTAAATAAAGTTATGAAAAAGAAAAAATCAAAATTTTATGTATATATTCTTAAGTGTAATGACTTTTCATATTATGTAGGTTTTACTCATGATCTTTTTACAAGGGTAAAATATCATTATTTAGGAGAAGGACCTACTTATACTCGCAAAAGATTGCCGGTTGAACTTGTTTTTTATCTGGAATTTTCAAACAAATACGACGCTCTTGAAACAGAAAAGCAAATTAAGTCCTGGTCTAGGAAAAAGAAAAAGGCTTTTATTGATAAAGATTTTGAATTGTTTCGGGCTCTTTCTAAAAATTCATATCATAAAAAAAATTACTTAAAAATTCATATTCCTGATGAACTTACAAATTATGAATAAGATAACAATCTTCAAAAGCCTATGAAATAAAATTGAGTTTCTTTTTGTAAAGTATAAATTGTGCCCGAAGGGCTCATTATCCCGCTGCGCCCCGAGCTGTAATCAGCATAGTTTTTTTGTAAAAAAACTAGGTTGATTCGTGCGAGGGGTTTATAGTCGAATGCAAGTAAAATTTTTTTAGTTGAAGTCCAGTTCTCGGCATAAAAAATTCTATACAAAAAACCCCCGCAGATACGCGGGGGTTTTTCTGGTATTTATTTACGTATTTTTATTTTTTCAATTTTAAAAGACTATTGTGTTCGTTTTCGAGACGTCCTAATTTTATCTTGAGCTCAACATTTTCTTGCTCAAGGTCGTACTTTCTTTTTGTAAAATTTTTTACCTTTTCAGAATATTTCTTTTGTTTCTCTATATTATCCTTTGAGGAGTTGAATTTTTGTTTATTATCCTCTATTAATCCCGTTATTGTCTCATAACGAGCTCGATTTTTGGCAATTTTTTTATTTACTCTCTCAAGTTCAAACTCTTTATCTTTGACCTCAAGGCTAGGCTTGAGAAATGTAGGTAGCTGAAGCCAGCGCCATATACCTCTTTTTGGGTGGCGAAGCATGTTGCTATAGACATGTATAGCGTATAAACTTGCGGTAAGCAAAGTTCCTGTGGTAGCTTTAGTTTTTATAGAGGTTTTTTTGTTAACCAATATAGAAGTAGCAAGAGCTGTCATTAACAGAGAGCTTAGCTTTTGGAAAGTTGATACGTTCCAGGCATTTACTTGGAACACTATAGAGGTTGCGAGCAATGTGCTTAATAATTTATTTACTTTCATAGTTTTTCCTCAATTTAAATTGGTAACAGGAGGCCATTAAGAAGATCTTTTTTTATATCTAATTTCGTTTTCTTTCGTTCGAGTTCTTCAAGCTTTTTTTCTAAATTTGATAACGCAGTTTCTGCATCATTGAATAGTTTTTTATGTTTTTTTCTTAGGTCATTGACTGCTAAATTATCATCACTGATTAAATCATTTGTTTTTTTATTCATTTTTGTAGCTATTTTTTTTAAAAGACTTTTACCTTTGGTTATTCTTTTTTTTGTATCTTCTATTTTTTTTTCTACTTCATTTGAGTAAAAGGCATTATCTTGGTGTTTTAGACTTGGCTTTATCCATGTAGGTGGTTGGAGGTGACGCAGAAAGCCCTGCTTTGGGTGACGAAAATTGTTGGCGAAGATATGCACAATATATAAATTGGCAGCAAAGCAGGCGCCTATAGAAAGTTTAGTTTTTATAGAAGTTCGCTTGTTAATAAGCATAGGCTTATAAAACCATGTGAGAGCAAGAGATGATACTGCTTGGAAGGCTGATGCAAGACTAAAAGCATTTGCTTGTAATGCTATAGACGAAGCAAGTGCGATTCCTAAAATTTTCTTTTTCATATTTTTCCCTCAATTTTTATGTTATATAATTTTTCTTAATTTTTAGCATTTATCCTTATCTTTATAGATTAATAGTAGCAGTATTTAAGGTTTTTACAACGGGTGTATGAAAAAATAGAATTAGAGGGGGTTTTGGTTTTTGATTGAAAAATAAGTATTTTTATAATTCTTCAAGTTCCAGTTCATTTGGGTCTACTTCTTTTGTTTCTTCTTTGTAGAATAAATAGAGTCCTACAAAGACTAATACTGATGAGGCATAAAAATGCCAAGTGATTTTTTCTCCAAGGAGTCCCCAGCCGTAAAGTGCTGCAAATAGCGGAGCTAAAAAGCCGGCAAAGGATAAAAAGGTTGCGCTATATCGTTTTAAAAGGCTTCCATATAAGTTAAAGCAAATTATGTTACTAATTATGATTACAGCGGCAAGCCAGCTGAAAAATGGGCCAGTTTCAGTAACGGGAAAAAATTTTCCTTGAGCAAATGAGGTAATAAGGGCTAAGATGCCACCGGCAGTCATAGTAAAGCCGTTTACTAGGGTTGGGGAATAATTCTTATCTCTTATTAATTTTCTCATAACAACCCAACTATACGCATGCAGAGCGACAGAAACTATAACTGCGAGCTCAGGAAGGGATATAAAAGAAAATTCGCCAATACTTTGCTCTGCAGAAGAAGATGTGAGCAAAATAGGGATCATTCCAAAAAAGCCGATTATCAAGCCCGCAAGTTTGCCTTTGGTGATTTTTTCTTTGAAAAAATAATATGAATATATTGCTGACATGAATGGTGCTAAGTTGTATATAAAGCAGGTTTTTGATGAGGTTAAGCTATTTAAAGCCCAAAATCTTAAAATATAGTTAAAATAAACACCAAATAAAATAATTTGCACAAAAAGCCAGATATGCTTTTTTTTTAAATAAAAGCTTTGTCTTGGAGAAATATATTGATATGCAAGAAGTATTAGTCCTCCGATGAACATTCTAATACCTACCAAGAATATAGGGTTTGTATATTTCAGCAGTATTTTCCCCATCGAGAATGAACTTGCAAATAAAGCATATAAAATTATTATTAACGTCATTTTTTTTACTCTGTCATCTTTAATTCTACTGGTTTTTAAGATTTTTGATGTATTATATAAAAAGAGGCAGTAAATTAAATTTTTAATCTATTAACTAATATAATATTATATCAAAAAAGGCCCTTTTTATCAATGTTTAGGGTTTTGATCGCAAAAAGAGGCTTTATAGGACGTGCAATCCATAAAGCCTCTTTTTTATTTTTTTAAATATTCCAGCAATTTTATGAAAAATTACTGATAATTTTGGCATTTATGAAGGTAGAGCCTAAATATTTTATTCTGTTTCATCGTTTTTCTCCTCAGTATTTATTATTTTTTATTTTAATAAACACTTAAAAATACCATATTTTACTCAGTATTAACACTGAAAAAGTGTCTAGTTTGAGGCTCCTCTTGGCAATCTTTTTCGTCTTTTATTCCTTTTTAGATTGTCAAAATAAGATATTTTATCTGGTTGATCTTCCATCTCAGGATCATCCTCGTACGATTCGTCTTCGAATATAAAATCATATTTTGTTACAGGGCGAGTTTCTTCTCCCTTAGATTCTTTCTTAGAGTTGTTAGTTCCGAAATGGTTGCCACCTGACCAAGAGTTATCATATCTATTACTATCTCCCCCATAACTACTGCTCCCACTACCTCTTTCTGAAGAAGGCTGGCTTGGGTACTGGTTATAATCATTGCCATATGAGTCATAATTAGAAGGGTAGGAGTTATTATCATAGTTGGAGCTTGGACAAGATCCAGAGCTTGATCCTGAAGATCCCCCCGAAGATGTTTGTTTTTTATCATCTTTTTTCTTTGGGCAGTAGGTATAGTTTGGATTACCCCCGCTTGATGGTCCCTGTGCTAATGGATAAAAGCTTTGGTTTTTTTGCTTTCCATTAACTGGTTTGTCTTTAGGTTTTTTATTTTTATCTTTATTATTAGGAAATTGTTCCAAATACTTTCTTAGTCTTTTAAAGAAGTCTATCATATTTTCACGAGTAAACTGATCAGGGTTTTGCTTTAATTGTTTCATAAATTCGTCAAATGCCTCTACTGCTTTTTCTGGAGCATTATTTGCGGGGTTGTGTAATGCGTTGTAAAGTTTTGTAAGTAGCTTATTGAGCTCTTGATCAGGATTTAGATTTGATTTTTTTAGGTGCTCTATAATTTTGTCTATAAGTTTAATAATTGCTTGTAATTTCATTGTTGATTTTTCTGTTGTATTATTTTGAGTATTGGTTTGAGCAGCTTGCAAAATTCTTTTTATTGCTAATAAAGTGGTTTTTATTTCATTATCTGTGACTGATCCGGGATTTTTAGAATCTTTTATTATAAGTTCTTGAAATAATTGTAATGCTTGTTGTGGAACATTATTTGCAGGTTTTATAAGTTCTGTTCCAAGCTTTTGTAATAGTCTTTGTTTTTCTTGGTTAGAATTGTTTTGTGGATTATCTATATGTCCAATAATCTCATCTATAATCCTGATAATATTCGCAAATGCTTGGGTTTGTTGAGGATTTTCTCCACTGCTTTGCATGTTATCATTTTGTCCTTCTGGCCCAATATTTTGCTGTGCTTGAGTTTGGGCAGCTTTCAAAATTCTTTTTATTTCTAATAATTTGGCTTTTAAAGTGTTTTTTAATTCTTCTGCTGGCATAGCAGGATTTGTAGTTAAAATCTCTTGAAAGATATTTAATGCTGCTTCTGGAATCATATCTCGGTGAGTCATAATTTTTGTAAATAGTTGTTGTTGTAAAGCTGCGCTTTCTTGCAGAGAATTACTGTCTATGTGCCCGATAATCTCATCTATGATTCTAATGATGTCTGAAAATACTTGGTTTTTTGCGTCAGGGTTATTTGCCGGAGCTACTCGTTTTTTAACTGTTTTATTTAACCAAATTTCCATTTTTTCTTTATATTCATTTTTGTGTTTTAATTGATTGTGTGCATGACACTCGCCTTCTGTTTCCCAAAGTTCAGAGTTTGGAGTTTTCTTTTGTAACTCTTGTATGTCTTCGAACGGTGCTAAGTAATCTTCCTTTGAATGTATAAACCAGACTGGAAGACCTTCTAAAAGGTTCATTTTGTCATCAATTCTTGTTTTTGGGTCATGTTTATTTATTTCTCCACTAACAAAGAATTTTAGTAGTTTTGCTATTCCTGAGAGTACAGTAGGTTTCATGCCGCCGAAAAATGATTTTATCTTGCTCCAAAAAGAGTTTTCTTGTTGATTTTCTTCCTTTTTTTCTTCTTTTGACATCTTATTGATATATTTTTGAGGGTCTAATTCTTTAAGAGAAACAAACCCGCTATCAAAAATTAAACCCTGTATATTGTATTTTTGGAAGAAATTGATTCCTGTAGCTTCTTTTAATTGTTGTAATTTAATGAGTGTTCTAGCAGAGAAAAATGCACCTGAGCACCAGCCAAATAATATAATTGGTTTTCCTTGTGTTCTTTTACTTATCTCCATAATTGCACCGATTATGTCTTTATGTTCATGTTTTCCGTAATCTTTTGATCCCAATATTTGACTGAGTAAGCATTGTGGTGAAGAGCTATCGTTACAGCATGAAAGATTTGGACATGAGAATAATGAGCTCAGGCAACTAGGAGTTAAGAATGAAGCCATATTTTGACAGAAGGATTTTGTGGTGCTTTCTCCGTGGTTACGCAGCTCTAAGAATAAACGGTTGTAGTTTTGAGGAGCAATTTTTTCAAGTGGAGCAAATCCTTCTTTAACTCCAGGGTGAAAACCAGGAGTGAATATAATTGTTGCTTTTGCATTTTCAACTAATTTTAATAAACCTTTTATTTTGATTTTTTCTGTATATTTTTTTTTAATTCCTTCCTTTATTCCTTCAGGAAGACGGTTCAATTCTTCAACAGAAAGTAACATTCTATGTATTTGCCCATCAGGTGATTTTTCACGTACTTCAATTGCAGGATCTATACCAATTGGTTGAAAATTTTCTTCTGTGATTAATTTGGCTCTTACCTCTTTAGGGTTTTTAAGAAGCTCTGTGTCAAAATGCCAAGTTTCTTCTAATGCGCCAAATATGTTTGGTATACTGAAAATTGTTAATGTTGCCAGTATAGTACGTATGAAAGATAATTTTTTATCTATTTTTTTTATTGTCATGATAACTCCATCTTTATTTTATTTATTTCCTCGCGCAGTATATCACAAGTCTAAGATTGTGGATGAATGCGCCAAATCATTAGTCTTATGTGCCTGTACTGAGCTTAGTCGAAGTGGCACGGCCTTCAGGCCGTGGTGCGTTGTTTTAATTTTGATATATGAGATGCTCTCTAAAAACGCTTGATTTTTTTTCTTGCCCAAGAAATTCTTGAGTTTGTGTTTTGAAATCAAGAGTTTCTTTTTGTATCAGTTCTTCTAGATCATATATGTCGAAAATTTTTTCTGTTTCTAATTTTACTATTCGATTAAAAGGACACAATGGGTCACCATATCCTATAAGATCAGCTGGCGGTGCATAAGTAAGCTCAATTTTTAGCGATTTTTCATCACTATTGAGTTTGTCGAGCTTTTCTTTGAGCTCTACAATTTGTTCTTTATTTATATCAGAAGAAGTAATATCAAAGCTGCTCAATTTTTTTTTTGTTTCTTCACTAAAAGAAAGCTGGCTACAAGACATAAGTAGTGCAAATAGCATGAGTGATACGATTTTTTTCATGATAACTCCATATTATTAAAAAATAAATTATATTACCTCTGCGACGTTTATTTCTATTAGGGTTTGTTTTGGTGTGGTGGGTGTTTTTTTGCTATCAAGTTTTTCTATGCGAATCAAAACCTCCACCTTGCTTTTGCAAGTTCTATTTGAAATATACCAGTTATTAATTTTTTGTCAACCGCTTTTGTGTAATTAATTTCTCGATAAATTTATACATTCTTTTTTTGTATTCCATTTTTACTTTTAAGTGATTAGTTGCATGGGTCGAAAGGCCCTCTTGGATTAACCATAGTTCTTTTTCTGGTGTTGCTTCTACTAATTTTTTAACATGTTCCCAGGGGGCATATTGGTCATCTGCTGCATGTATAAAAAGTGTTGGGAAGTATAAGTTACTTATTTTGTCGTATAAATTAGTTTTAGGCTCTCTTTTTCTAATAGATGGCTTTGTATATAAGTCTATGCCCCACATTAAAGGTTTTAATAAAAAGTGATAGGTAAATTTGCATATATATGATTGACTTGCTCGCTTTTTGTCACCATCATACCATTTTACAAATAATCCAGGAGTAAAGCTATTTCTTATATGGAAATAGGGGACTTGGGATATCTCCATTAATGATCCAAAACCACTATCGAAAATGAGACCTTTTACATTAGCTTTTTTTGCCTTATTTTTCATTTTGAGTAGCGTAGTTGCTGAGTGAAATGCGCCTGAGCACCAACCAAATATTATTATTGGCTTGTTATCAGTTTCTTTTTGCGCGAATTTAATGGCGCCAAAAATATCTTTATACTCATTTTTTCCGTAATGTTTGACTCGAGAAATAAAATGTGGCCCCTCACTTTCTCCGTGACCTCGCAATTCTATAAAGAGTAAGTTACAATAGTCAGGTGCCAATTTTACAAGCGGGGCAAATTTTTCTTTGCCGCCCGGGCAAAATCCGTGTGAGAAGATTATGGTACACTTTGTATTTTTCTTTCGCAAAAATAATCCTTGTAGTGTAATAGGTCTTTCATTTTTATTTTCACTAAAACTTTCAAATGCGACTTGAACAAAACCATCTTCTAGTAATTTTTGCTTGGTGATTTTTTTGTCTCGTAAAATGTTTACATCAAAGTGCCAAGATGCACCAAGTTTTTCTTCTCCTGTGTATGTTGTTGTAAATATTGTTAATAATAGGGTAAATAAAAAAGCTTTTTTGATTATCATATTTTTCTTTCGAAACAATATTTTTTATAATGATAAGTATATTCTATACTTATTGGTTAGAGAATGCTTTGTAAATAAAAGTTGTTGATTTTTATATTTTTGTCAATAGGAGAGGCATATGATACCAAAAAAAATAGTAGGAAAAAAAATTACGTTACGTATTCTGGGTCCACAATATTTTGAGGAATATCACAAAATGTTTTCTCCTATTGTTAGGAAAGCGATTGGTCTTTCTGATAAAACACTAGAGCAAACAAAAGCGTTTCTTGCAACAAGAGTTACTGACATGAAAGTAGGAAAAACATTATTTTATTGCATCTTTGATAAACTTGATAAAAAATTAATTGGTGCAATAGAAATAAGAGAGCCCGATTACCCGGATGGGCAATTGGGAACTTGGATCAATGAACAATATTGGGGGGAAGGGCATTATCAAGAAGCTCTTGATTTAATAATAAAAACGTATTTCACTAGTAAAGAGATAGATAATGTAAATGCATATGTAGAAACAAATAATATAAGAAGCCTGAAGGCGCATCAAAAATATGGTTTTAAAATTATAAGAGAATTTGAAAAAGACGGTAAAAAATATTACGAGATAATGTATAAGAAAAGAAAATAAAGATTAAAATCTTATTTTCTAAAAAAAGGAGATATGTGTGAGAATTTTGACAGTAATAGTCGCTGTTTTATTATCACTTTTTTCAACTGCAGTGATGAGCTATATTTCTATGGCGATACCCGTTGGTCCATGGATAGCGCCCACCCTGGCGTTGATTGCAATTGTATTATTTGGTATTTTCTGCAGGGCAAGACATAACTGTTCACAACAGATAGCGCTGGCAACTATTGGAGGTTCTGTTGGTGGTATACTTGCAACGGCGCTTGGATTTTATTTTACAACACTTTATTTTTTAGATGCTGATTTATTTAATTTATGGTTAGAAAATCCAAAATATTTTATGTTTGTTATTTCTGGTATAAGTTTGACTGCTGGGGTATTTGGTATTTGGGTTGCTAATATTTTTGAACAGAAACTTATTTATAAAGATAAACTGAGTTTTCCAGTTGCAGAGCTTGTAAATAAAACAATCTTTGCACAAAAGCAGGCAAGAAAATCACTCGAGCTTCTTTTTGGATTTGTATCAAATACAGTATTTTGTTTTTTTCGTGATGGCTTAGGAGCATATAAAAGCATTATCCCTACCTCTATAACGCTTGTGCCGAAATTACAGTTTTTTACGTTTTATATACCAGCAATACGACTTGATTTTTGGCCTATGTTATGGGCATTAGGGTTTGTAACAGGTCACCTAGTAGCAATACCTTTGGCAGTTGGTGTCATTTCAAAAATTATGCTTGTAAGGCCAATACATGATCTTGCGTTTAAAGATGTTGCGTGGATGGAGTTTATGATCACATTTTGTAGCGGTATGGTGCTGGCCTCTGCTATCTTTGGTTTATTTAAAACACCAAAAGCATTATTTCAGTCTATAAAAAATAGCTTCAAGAAAAAAAAACTTTCTCCGGCTTTCCAAGTTGATCAAGATGGCCAGTCTAATCAGCCTGTCCAAGCAGATCAGCCAAAAAAATCTTTTTTTGCAAAAACAAATGTGATCGAAACAATAATAATGAGTGCTTTGTTTTTCGGCTTTTTAACCTATTTTAAATTTTCATTTCTTTCTCAGCTTTATATTTTTCTTTTTTCTTTTATTTGTACATATCAAATTTCTATCATTGCAGGAAAAATTGGATTGGCTCCGATGGGTAAGTTTGCAACCTTTGTTATGGTGCCCGCTTTGTTTATTTTCTCTCTTGATTATGTCCAAGTCGTTTTGATTGCTACATTTGTTGGTGTTTGTTGCGGTGTTGTTGCAGATATTCTTTTTGGAAGAAAGATAGCACAACTTGCGGATATTTCTGTGTCAAAAGTTAAATTTTATCAATATTTGGGGGTGATTGTTAGTTCTTTATTTGTAGGTGTTGTATTTTTGTTTTTGATCAAGCATTTTCAGCTTGGGTCAAAACAGTTATTTGCAATTCGTGCACAAAACAGGTGGATGTTGATTAATACGCTTAAAAATGCAACCAGTTTTAATTATTATGTTCTTATTTTGGGTGTTATTTTTGGCTTTGTTCTGTCAAAAGCGAGAGTTAGCCCATTACTCGTTTTGGGAGGTCTATTTATGCCAATAAATATTACATTGGGTCTTGTTATAGGTGGTATTGGTGCTCTATTTGTTAAAAATAGGGAGCGTATGTATCCATTTTGGTCTGGTGTCTATGCTGCCGGGTCAATCTGGATGCTCATACGAGCCATTTTTTAAGAATATTTTTATTCGCTTCGCTGAAAGACCCTATCCTTCAATATAATTATTCAATATAATTATTTTTTCTATGAATAAATAAAAACTTGGCCCCATAAAGTCTTTATTTATAATAGGAAAATTGTTGTTTTGCTTAAAAGTATTTCGATTTGAAATAAAACCATGGTAGTATGTCTTTGATAAAGAAGATGATTATAGTATTGAAAAATGTTAATTGAAAAAGGGGTGGCTGTGAAGAACTTATTAATGTTTTTAATAATGATGTTTTTAGTTGTCTCTGTATTACGAGCTTTAGTTGGGTAATTAATATAATATCTGCTCAGGACAGGCATTTAGTTTTGAAAAACACTCGTTTCAGTTAGTCTCTTTTGCTTAGCTTTGGAAGGTAGTTTGGTAAAAGAGGCTATTTTTTAGGTTCTAATTTTTTTTTCTTAATAAAATTTATTTGTCCATCGCTTGTAAGCAACGCAGAAGCGATAATTTTAAGATCTCTTGTGTGTAAGCGTTCTTGTAATTCGTTAAGGAGTTCTCGTTTTGTGATATAACTTTTTTCCATATTATTCCACTGAATTTCGCCATCTTTGACGAGTACGATAATTGGACCTTTAAATACTTTTTCAAACCAAGGATAGTGAAATTCAAGAGCAGAGATAATTCTATTTAAAAGTATGAGTGATAAAATAACGCCGAATACAGGTAAAAATGGTGCATATTCAGTTATTGCTGCAGCAGAAAGGGAGCCTAGCATTACAAATAAAATAAAATTAAAAGGAGTTCTAATTCCCATAAATCTTTTATTAAATCGTATGACTAAAAAACTAGTAAAATATATAATAAGACCTCGTAATAACATATATGCAAATATAATGGCATTTGCTTTTTCAAGTTTAAGAGCTGCTCTAAGAAAAGAAAAAAAGTTTTCCATAAAAGATATCCTTTTAAAATAATATAATTTTTGAAATAAAAACAAAAAATTTTTTCTTCATAATTACGCCATCATGATTTTTGTAATTAATCTATCACATAGTTTTGAGTATGCAAAATTTGTTAGATTTTGAGCGTATGTGTCAAGTTTAAATAAACCTTCTTGTAAGTAAAAAACTAATGCTTTTAATTACATTCGTATTTTCAACTTTGAGCTTACAAAGATTTATTCATAAAAAATAGGGCATCTTGTTCAACGGTTTTGATTTTCGGGTCTTTTGCGAATTGTACAGAAACGTTTTCGAAGAATTTTGAGAATGTTTTAATAAGATCTTTGCGATAAGGGCAAGACATGGTTCCCTTAGATGCGTAAGGTTTTAGGTATCGAATTTCTTTTTCTGTAAGTATGCCTTCTTGAGCATATTCTTTGAAAAGTTTTAGATTTCTTGCTTGATTTATATTGTTGTTTTTTTCTAGAGAGGCCCTTGATGATATGTAGATAAAATCATTTGCGCAAATTTTTCCTGTCCGCCATTGATCTATAAGATCGAAAGCGTCAGGTTTTTTTTCGTGATCTAGCATATCAAAAGACCTTAAGAAGAAAACCCCTCCAGGTTTTAATACCCTATGTACTTCTTGTAAAATTGGTTCATGATTTTCGCAGGGGTTGCAGGTAAGAGCAATGTCCGTTAGTACCAAGTTGTATGTGTTATTGGCAAGAGGCATATTGAGCCAGTTACTTTCTATTGTATTATTGCATGGATGATTTTTATATTTCATGAGATAGGTCATGGCTGCAAGTGCTGTTTGGCCAGGGCTTATTGCTGTTACTTTACACCCGTGCTTAATGGAAATATCTCGCAATTCTGGGGTTGCACCTAATACCAAAACTTCAGGGTTTTTTTGCGCTTTGCATGTTTTGTAGATTGTTTCTTTGTACAGAAGCAACTGATTTTTTGTGGGTCTTGCGGGAAATCCAATTTGTTCTAGCATTTTGGCAATTTCTTTTATCTGTTCCATTTTTTTCCTAGGGTGAAAAATTTATTTTTCAATTCTTTCTATAGCAAGTACTTTTTTAGGGCCAAATGTTATTTCTTTTGAGTTGACGGGACGTCTGTTTTTTATTTGAATTGTTTTTTTTTCGAGAATAGCTCTTGTAATTTTTTTGTATGCTTTTTTCAATATCCTTGCAATCGTAGGTTGTGAAATTTTCATTTTTTTTGCAACTTTAGATTGAGAAAGATTTTCTATGTTGTGAAGTTTTAAAGCTTCTACCTCATCTGAAAAAAGGGTGATTTCTATAGGGCGACAGAATACGATATTGATGCTTGTTAAGCCATTTCCTTCTTTAGAATTTAGTGAGCATGTTTCTGGATACTTGCTTGTTTTTCTATATTTTGTTGGTCTGCTCATACTGTTTTCCTCTTTTTTCGTTTTTATTGTTACAAATTTCACTGTAACCTTATACAAAATTTTTTAAGATTGCAAGTACCTAATAAACTAATGAAAATTTATACTTTTTGAATATCTATTCATAATTTTTACTTGATTAATTATTTAAAAGTCTATTTTGAGCTTGAAGAAAAATGGAGATAATGTTAGAATATATGGCCTTAGGATAGTAGGTTGGTAAGCATAAAAAGAGAGTAGTATGGTAGTAGTGCAAGCAAAAAAAATAATTTTCATATTTTTTTTTCTAATTTTATCTTTCTATAATGTTTTTGCTGAAGTAAAGGGTTCTGAAACTGCGGTTTCTGTAGAATCTGCGTATCAATTTCCAGCAGCAGATTCCAATAATACAATGCTTGGTTTTGCTTGGTTTAAAAATGGTTTTTCGTTAGAAGATAATACTACGACATGTACGTTTGATAGTGTTTACCCAGTTTCAGGGAATATAAATTTAAATGGTGGCACGCTTTATTTGGCTCAAGATTTAATTTTTAAAAATAAGACAACTCTTTTGGGTCTTGGGACTATCGTTGGTGGTGATCATGTTTGTGAGTTTTGTTCTAGTATAAAAACATTACCTACTGGTCAGACTATATTTCAGGATTTGGAGATATCGTTAACTGCAGATTTAGTTATTACTGATACTATTGTGTTAAGGGGCGATTGTAAAATATTTGGCGATAAATATGATATTGTGCTTGGTCAAAATGGGTATATTTTTGTTGATGTTGATTCAAGTTTACATCTGGCTGATATTACACTTGAGGGTGTGGCTGCTGATAATGTTTTTATGCAAGATGATACATCAGAGATAATTTTGGAAAATGTTATTTGGAAGCAAGAAGATGATTATACTTTTGATAAGGGGTGTATCACATTTTTAAATGAAAATATTTTTATGGGAAAATATGATTTTGTCTATGACAGTATTTGTACTAGTACTATAGAATCACATTCAAAATGGAGGGTTACCAATGGTATGACCTTGCAAATTGGTAGAAAAGATTCAACAGATGGTCCTGAACCAATTTATTTTGAAGATGATACATCAGTTTTGCGATTAGATGATTGTACATTTTTAATTACTGGTTTTGGTATTAGCCTTACTCGAGGCTCTATGGAGGTTGAGAGTAATGTGGGGGTGGAAGTCATTGGGACAACAACTAATACGGGACTTGTTTGGGGTTCAGGGATAGAGGGAGAAGATTTTTACGTATATCTTAATTCAGGTGCATCATTAGATTTAAAGTCTGGTCAGATGATATACAATAACTATGCAAATGATTGTTTAAAAGCGTTTTCAGAAAGTGCTAGAGTTGTGCGGTATGGAGCGTCAAAGATGTATATTGCAAGCGATTGGATTTTTCCTAATTTGGTTCTTAAGGTGCGTTTTGGGGCTCCAGAAACAATCTTAAAAGAGGGTGTTACTTATTCATATGATGGGACAAAAATTGTGTTTGATGAGGTTGAATATAGTTTTCTTGGTCATCAGTCTGGCTCATACAATTTTCATTTAATTGGAGATGATTATCTGTATCTTTCTAAAGGTTCGTTTGTCGCCCCGCTTTTTGTTCAAGGTGCAAATAATAAAATATATGGTGCTGGTAATTTTAGTGGCCCTGTTATTTTGCAAGATAGTGATTCCTATTTGAGCTATAATTTAAATGGTCTTGTGTTGGGGGATGTTTATATTAATGGAAGTACGGTTACATTAGGTGGGGATTTGGCATTAGGTGCGGATGCGAAGTTTATAGGTGGTGGAATAGTAGATCTTGCATCATATAATTTTGCATTGAGTGGTTTGGATTCTATTTGGACGAGCACCATTTATTGGAAGAATACAGATGGGGGAATTAGCTTACATTCTAATGTTGATTTATCTGGGATGTGGGTTTTTGACGATTCTTGTGTTGTCAATGGTAATGGACATAATATTAATGTTGGTCAAATTGGTCAAATTGTGGTAGGTGATGGTGCTCAATTAACATTAAGAGATGTTACATTACATATGGTTTCTCAGGATGATATTCAACTTTTATCTGATACAAGTTCTATTGTTTTAGACAATGTGGTCTGGGTTCAGGATGCTGATATCACATTTAATACTGGAAGTATGAAATTTATAAACAATGTTGAGTTTATTGGTGCTTATGATTTTCATTATGATACTAGTCAAACAAGTACCATTGCAAACAATTCCACTTGGAAAATAACGGGCGATATGACCTTGAAAATTGGAAGAAAAGAAGCCCAAGATTATGTAGAACCGCTTTACTTTGAAAATAGCGCCTCTTCGTTGGGGTTAGATAATTGTACGTTTATTGTCACAGGATCTGGTATGCAGTTTGCCAGGGGGCGTATTGATTTAGATAAGGATGTTAATTTAGAGATAATGGGAACAACTGTAGATACGGGTTTAGTTTTGGGTGACGGTCAAGAGGAACATGATTTTTCTGTGTATCTGTACTCGGGTTTAAGTGTGCGATTTAAATCGGGGCAGCTTGTGTATAATAATTATAATAGTGGCAAAATTTTTGCGCTATCTGAAAGTGCCAGGTTTATAAGATATGGGCCGTCAAAAATTTATTTGGCTACAGATTTAGTCTTTCCAAGTGCTTACCTAAAAGTTGATTCTGGAGAGCCGATAACTGAAATGGCAGAAGGTGTGAGTTTTACCTACGACAAATCAAAAATAATTTTTGAAAATGTGGAGTTTGATTTTAAGGGCAGACAAAGTGGCTCAAGTGTTTTTCTGCTTGAAGGTGGCGATTATCTTTATCTTTCAAAAGGTTTATTTGCTTTGCCATTTACTGTTTCAGGGCTTGTAAATCAAATCTTTGGGTCTGGTAATCTGGCTGGCCAGGTAGAATTGCAAGATAGCAACTCAGAGTTAATCTGTTATCTAAATGGCGTGATTTGGAATAAGATGTTGCTTAATGGTGGGAGTTTGACTTTGTATGATGATTTGCATTTAGGCGGTGATTTTACTTTAGAAGGCCCTGGGCAAGTGCGACTTATGCGTTACAATGTTATTTTAGGTGGGCAAGATTCAGTTTGGACAACCACCATAGATTGGCATAGCAATGGTGAGTATCCTTGTCCTTATAATTTTCCACGAGGCATAGATTTAAACTCTAAAGTTACGTTATCTGGCAAATGGAATATGCAAGATTGTTGTGTTATTGATGGGCATAGCCAGATGCTTGATTTGGCTGGTACTGGTCAAATTGAGGTACAGGATGGCGTTTGTCTGACATTACGAAATTTGATTTTGCATACAAAGGGTGAAAATAATATTTATTGTACGTCAGATAATAGTTCTATATTATTTGATAATGTAACTTGGATTCAAGATTCAGATGTAACTTTTTCTAAGGGTAGCATGAAGTTTGAAAATAATGTTGATTTTGTCGGGCCGCATTCTTTTACTTATGATAGTTGCAAAACAAGTACCATAGGTGATTCTTCTTGCTGGAAAATTACCAATGGTATGACGTTATCTATAGGTAAAAAAGATCAAAAAAGTAGTGAGCCTCTTTATTTCACCAATAAAACTTCGGTGCTTAAGTTCGATAATTGCAGTTTTCTGGTAACCGGCTCAGGTATGAATTTGACTCGTGGAATTGTTGAGTTAGATAGAGACGTGACGCTTGATATTCTTGGAACAACCACGTCAAACGGATTAATATTGGGCAATGGGATTGAGGAAGATGACCTTACGATACAGGCAGATTCAGGGACAGCATTTATGTTTAAGTCTGGCCAAATGGTATTTAATAATTATTCAAACAGCTTAATTAATCCTCTATCAGAAAGTGCAAGATTTATACGTTATGGTCCATCAAAAGTTTATATTAAGAGTAATGTGGAGTTTCCTGAAATGACGCTTAAAGTAGCTTCAGGATTTCCAGAAACGGTTCTTGCTGATGGCGTGACATTTAGCTACAATAATTCACATATTATATTTTCTAATGTCGCATTTGATTATACTGGTGTGCAATATCATTCAAGTATATTTGCGCTGGCGGGGGGTGATTATATTTATCTTGATAAAGGCGTATTTATGTTGCCAATTATTGTTGGCGGGGCATATAATACTATTTTTGGTACAGGAAGTTTTAGTGGGCCAATTATATTGGACGATAGCGATGCAGAGTTAACGTTTGGGTTAAATGGAAATGTTAGTGGTTCTGTGATATTTAACGGTGGAAAAGTAAGCTTGAGTGATAATCTTTGTTTATCAGGAGGTGCCCATCTTATAGGAGCGGGACAAATTAATCTTTCTGGGTATAGATTAAGTTTTGGTTCTCGAGATGTTATATGTGAAGATGCTAAATCTTGGGATGGCGGGGACGATGGATCTATAGATATTAGATCTAGAATTGATTTGCGTGATACTTGGACGTTTAGTAGCTCTTGTATTATTAATGGGCATGGCAACACCATTGATCTTTCAAATAATGGTGAAATAGTGGTAGCAAAAGGGGCAAATCTTATATTTCAAGATATAAAAATTCTTGGCGTTTCAGATTCTAACATAAGATGTTTAGATGACGATGGAGTAATTACCCTTGATGATGTGACTTGGGTTCAAGATGGAAATTATACATTTACTGCTGGTGCGTTCCGGGTAAAAAATAATACAAAAATGGAAGGCCCTCATGATTTTTATTATCAGACGATTATGACAACTACTCTGTTAAAAGATTCTTCGTGGAAATTTGGCCCAGGGTTTACATTCAATTATGAACCGGCTTGTGAATCAAAAGATTTGATTGAATTTGAAGACGAGACATCTTGCCTGAAGTTTAACAATGCAAATATGCATGTATCATCAGTGGGAATAGGATTTAAGAAAGGAAATATTATTGCAAGAGGCGAATGTAATTTTTCTTCTGAAATTTTAGAGCTTGAAGATGAAACAATAATAAATGAGGGTATAGCAATAGGATCAGGGGTTGTTCAAGATGATTGTACATGTACAATTTCTGTTGGTTCTATTTTGAACTTTGTTCAAGGGGCATTTATTTACAATAATATATCAGCTGCCTCGTTTATTATGGAAAATCAGATTTCACATCTGGGGATTTTGTCAGATACAGAATTGAGATTGAATCAAAACTTAAATCTTGGCGAGGGTATTTTATATATGAGTGAGGCTGCGACATTTAATTTTGCAGAAGGAAAAAATATTATTGGGACCGTATTTTTTGTAGAGTGATAGGTAGAGTAGTAATATGAATGAAAAAAAGATTTTGTTAGGCACTCGAAATTTTGCTATAAGGGCTTGGGTTCTGATGGTCATGCTGATTTGTATAATTGTTGTGCAAATAGTAAAATGTCATACTGTTGGCTCAAATAAAGCTTCTTCTAGGCAACAGAAAACTTTTTTTAGAGATACAGATGATGAGAATAAAATGGTAGGTTTTTCTGTGTTTGAATATGGTTTGGCTTTAGAAAATGAGTCTACGGTTTGTACATTTGATGCATTTTTTCCTATTTCTGGAGCTATTAATTTAAATGGTGGAACATTATATTTAGCTAAAGATGCGGTGTTTAGATCTCCATTAAAATTGACGTCAGGAATAATTGATGGGTGTGGATATTCTCTGGGGTTTCCTTCAAATGTAGTTAGCACACAGATACCATCAGCATATCACAATAAATTATTATACTTTTGTGATATGAAAGATATTGGTGATAATATCAATGATATTAGTTGGTCCCCTAACGACAAATATGTTGCTACTGTTTGTGACAGTTTTGGTGGTGATGAGTTGCAAATTTATTATTTTGATACGATGGACCAAAAGCTTTCATTAACAGCTTCCTATAACTTTGGTAATATAAGTGCCTATAGTGTAAAATGGCATCCAACTGAGTATTATCTTGCAGTTGGTAAGTATGGTGATAGTGAGCTGTGTACTTTTTATTTTAATCCAAATACAGCGATATTAGAGGTGATTGATACTGCTGATATAGGAACGGTATATGATGTTGATTGGTCCCCCGATGGGAAGTTGTTAGCTGTTGGTGGAAGTGCAAGAAAAGATCTTTTGGTGTACAAAGTAAATGATGGAGTGCTTGATAGTTGTTATACCTGTACGTTGCATACGGCAAATGTGACAGTGCCAAAACATGGTTTGGCGTGGAATTCTACTGGCGAATGTTTAGCGGCAAGTTTTAAAGTTAATAATTCTACATATAGGTTAAAGATATTTAATTTTAATGACGAGTATTTTACGGATGATACGTATTTTGAGACGAGTGATAGAATGAGTGCTATTGCTTGGAAGCCTGGAGCGCCTTTTATAGCAGTTGGGTTTACCAGCAGTAGCCAAAGATTGCGCTTTTATGAACATGATTCTTTGGCACATACCATTTCAGAAGTTATGTCAGCCAGATCAGGAGAAAGAAGACATATTTATGAGGTTAAGTGGAAAGGTGATTATCTTGCGTATCTCAAAGATCAATCTAATATAACGTATGAGTTAAAAGTTTGTTACTTTGATGAGGCAGAAAAAACATTTTCTATTGTTGCAGGAGCAAATTGCTCAAAAGATCTTGAAGCTTTAGCCTGGTCTAATTCAGGAGACTATGTTGCTGCAGGTGGGACTAAGGATTATCTTGTTGTTTTTAAATTTGCCTCAGCGCCACTTGTCTTTAAAGATATAAAAATCTTTTTTGATTCTGATGTGATAATAGGTGGAGATGTTATATTTGAAGGCTCTTGCATTTTAGATTGTGGAAGAAATAATTTAGAATTTTCAGATGAAGGTTCTATAACGGTTGCCAGTGGATCTTCATTATTTTTATCAGATGCAATTATAAGGGGTGTGTCTGGTAATAAAATTGCATGCGTAGATGATGACTGTGTAATAAAATTAAAAGATGTTGCATGGATACTGGATGGAAATTATACATTTTCTACAGGGGCTTTGATATTTGATAATGATATTTTAATGACAGGTGATTATATATTTGCATATCAGTCTACTCAAACAAGTACAATTTTAAGTAAGTCTACCTTAGAGTTAGATGTGGGTTTTACTTTTAATTATAATGCTGCAAATAGTGAGTCTAAAAATTTAATTGAGCTGGAAGATAAGACTTCAGTGTTATTGCTTAATGGTGGAACATTACATACTAGTTGTCAGGGTATGCAGCTTAAAAAAGGCAGACTTCGAGTTTTGCGTGATTCATTTATTTCTTCTGAAAAAAAAATAATTGTAGACGAGGGTGATAAACATCAAATGTTTATTGATGAAGGTATAACGTTTGGTAATAATGCTATTGAAGATGATTTTCTATGTGATATTTATGCTGGTGCTACATTGTATGTAACTCAAGGATCTTTGAATTATAAGAATGTGTCAGATTTCTCTTGGAATATGGCTAGTCTTAATTCATTTTTACACATGCATAGTGAAACAGTATTGAATTTATATCAAAGTTTAAAATTGGGCGCTGGGGCTATTATTTTTGACAATCGTACTACTTTGGGCAAGGCTCTTGGGAAGGATATAATAGGTTCTATAAAGCCATATGGCAAATTATTTTATACGAGTATTTGATTTGAGATTTAGGGAGATGCAATTGATGGCTCAAAATTTGTTCAGATATATAGAATTGATCTTCGTGATATTAATTTTTTCTTTTGCGAGTATTCTTTTTTGTGTAGATATAGGCTCCGATACTGCAGTAAATAGATTCAATACACAACAAACGCTGAATAATGGTGATAGAATTGCCGGTTTTGCTGCATTGCAAGGAGGGTTTAGGCTAGCAGATGAATCAGTTACAGCTATCTATGATTCATTTTTTCCAATTTCTGGGGATATTGATTTTTTTGGGGGAGCTTTGATGTTACGGAGAGACCTTACATTAGCTACTGAGGTTCGATGGAATACTTTGGGGAGCATTATTGGTAATAATCATAGATTTGATTTGCCAGCGACCTTCATAGGGAGTACCGTACAGCTTATAGATAAGCTTCCTAGTCAGTGGGGTGTACCTGTGAGTTGTAATTGGGCATACGATGGGAATTTTATTGCTATGGCTTTGGATCAGTGGGGAGAGACTGATACCATCGAATTTGATGTCCAAACCCTGACTTTTAGGGATGATAACTATACCTCTTTTGCGATACAAGCATACGATGTGGTTTGGCATCCTTCTCAGTATTATATTGCCAAAGTGAGGCAGGAGCAGGTAGGTCAGCAGGAGTTTCAGACTCTTTCTGTGAATCCTGCGACAGGAGTGCAAAGTGTTTTAAGCGGTGTAAATCTTGGCTTAGATGCATATGCGGTAGATTGGCATCCTTCTGGGCACTGGATAGCTCTAGCGAAAAATGATGCTTCTCAAGAAATAGAAGTTTATTCGGTGAATGGTGCAGGTATTTTAAATACAACTCCTGTTTCCACGTATAACACAGAAGCTGGAGTTAGAGAGCGGGCGATAGACTGGAGTCCCGATGGTGATTATCTTGCAATTGGTCTGGAGGCTACTGCTTCTAACGAGCTTGTGATTTTATCATTTAATCAAACTACCTCAACTTTGTCGACAGGTACCACATTTAATATTGGATCTGCAGTTAATGCGGTTTCATGGAGCCACGTACCTTCTGATTTTTTGGCAGTTGGATTAGAAGGTACTTCAGGAGAGTTACTCCGAGTTTATGAATTTGATTCTGGTACAGTTACATTAACTCAACGGGCTTCAAGGTCTGATCTGGATTATCCTGTTTTATCGATAGACTGGAATCCTTTTCTTAATTATTTTTGTCTTGGCCGTGCACTTGGTACAGGTGCTGAATTTAGAACCTATTATTTTTTAGATACCTTTTATTTACTAGAAGAGCTTGCAAGTGAAGATATTTCAGCAGATGTGTTGGCATTAAGTTGGTCCAAGGATGGCCGATATGTTGCGTTGTGTGACAATGATTCTTCTGCCACTTGGGGTTATGGTTATCTATCTGTTTACGCATTAACTGCTGGCTGGGGTGGTTTAGGGCAATTTTCTGATGTGAATTTTTATTTTAGTGGTGATTTTGAGCTTGATAATGTTGTTACGTTTACGGGGGATTATTCAAGTGTAAATGGTGGAGGTTGTCTTATTACTTTAGGTGAGAATGGAGGAGTTGTTGTAGATGGATGCACTTTTCTTATCAAAGATGTGAAAGTAGTCGGTGTACACGGAACTAATATGCGATGCACAGATACTACGAGTGTACTTATTTTGGATAATGTTGAGTTGGTCCTGGATGGCAATTTCACCTTTGGTGAAGGTAAGCTTGAGATTTTGAATGATGTGACTATTACTG
>Ga0180433_10001806_pt1 | contig 34950 bp, 39 predicted proteins | sample SS_ome_8_FD_132980 | JGI IMG/M metagenome (GOLD analysis project Ga0180433, IMG submission 132980) | Hypersaline lake sediment archaeal communities from the Salton Sea, California, USA - SS_1_D_1 metaG | ecosystem: Environmental > Aquatic > Non-marine Saline and Alkaline > Hypersaline >...
AACCCCAGAACCCAAGTCCGCGCCTCCCCCCGCCCCTCCCCGGTCAGTCGCCGAAGCCATCAAAACGGCGGCCAAGCCGCTGGGAATGATGGACAAGGACGAGGTCAGCTCGTACTTCGATATCCCGCAGGAATACAAGCTGGACTGGTTCAAGTTCTTCAGGGAAATCAGGCCCGCGGTGACCGAAAGCCCGGCTACGTTTGAGGCCGAGCATCCCTGGTCCAGCATCTTCGGCCTGACGCCGGAGGTTGAGGAGCTGATGATGGACGTGGATCGCTAGCGCGTTCCTATTGCGCGGCCTTCTTTAATTCCCTGGCCTTGTCGGTCTTCTCCCACGGAAGGTCCAGATCGTCCCTCCCGAAGTGGCCGTACGCGGCGACCTGCCTGTATATAGGCCTTCTGAGTTTCAGGTTCTTGATAATGAACCCGGGCCTGAGGTCAAAGTGATCGCTTATGATCGCGCTCAGGCGGTCATCGGATATCCTGCCGGTGCCGAAAGTGTCCACCATAACGGACAGGGGCTTCGCCACGCCTATCGCGTAAGCCACCTGAACCTCAGCCCTGTCGGCAAGACCGGCGGCAACTATGTTCTTCGCCACATACCTGGCGGCGTACGTTCCGGACCGGTCCACCTTTGTGGGGTCCTTGCCGGAGAAGCAGCCTCCGCCATGCCTTGAAAACCCTCCGTACGTGTCAACGATAATTTTTCTTCCCGTAACTCCCGTGTCGCCCTGAGGCCCGCCGACCACGAACCTTCCGGTCGGGTTAACGTAATATTTAATTTTCTTGTCGACCATGGCCCCCGGCAGGACGGGCTCAATTACGTGCTTGATCACGTCGCTCTTGATCTGCGAGGACTTAGCCTCGGGAGAGTGCTGGGCCGCTATAAGCACCGTGTCGACCCTGACGGGCTTCCCGCCCTCATACTCGATGGTCACCTGGGACTTGCCGTCAGGCCTGAGGTAAGGAAGCGTGCCGTCCTTTCTGACGTCAGCAAGCCTTTTTGAGAGCTTGTGGGCAAGCGAGATCGGAAGAGGCATCAGTTCAGGCGTTTCGTTGCAGGCGAAGCCGAACATGAGCCCCTGATCACCCGCCCCGAGGCCGTCCAGGTCTTCCTTCACAACCTCTCCGCCTTTTATCTCCAGCGCCTTGTCAACGCCCCTGGCTATGTCCTTTGACTGCTCCTTGATCGATACCATGACTCCGGTCGTCTCAAAGTCAAAGCCGTGCTTGGCGTCAATGTACCCTATCTCTTTTATCGTGCGCCTGGCGATATCCGGTATCTCAACGTAGCAGCCGGTGGTCACTTCTCCGGCGACGATGCACAGTCCCGTCGTGACCAGGCACTCAACCGCCACGCGGCCAACGGGATCCTTTTTCAAAATGTCGTCAAGAATAGCGTCCGATATCTGGTCGCAAACCTTATCCGGATGGCCCTCGGTGACAGATTCTGAAGTGAAAAGATGCCTGGAAGTTTTCAAAATACGCACCCCCCAAAAAGACAGCCGCAAATATATCACTTTAAGCAGAGGCACGCAAGGTCGTCTTTTGCCGTGCGTCGCATAATATGTTAGAATGCCTAACCGTGGGAAACCTGAGCGAGAACTTCAGCAATAAGGACTTCACCTGCAGGTGCTCAAAGTGCAGGGGAGGCGGAGAGTACAAGATACACCTGGGGCTTGTCGGGGCGCTTGAGATGATAGCCGCGCACTTCAAGAAGAGGCCGAGGATACTCTCGGCATTCAGGTGCGAGGATTCCGCGGAGGCGATGACGGGGACCAAGCGCAGCCTTCACTCCATGGGAAAGGCCGTCCACATAGCCATAGACGGGGTGAACCCGGCAGATATCTTTAAATATGTAAGGGAAATACCGGAGATAAGGGGTATAGGCCTCCATCCTAAAGAGGGCTGTGTTCACATAGACACGAGGCAGGGCGACAGGGCCGAGTGGGTCAAGGAAGGCGAATCCTACACGCCGCTGACATCAGAGAAGAAAAGACAGTACGGACTCGCTTAAGCCATGCCTTCGATCAGGGAATACCTTGACAGCTTCATCCTCTCCCTGAGCGAAGAGAAGAACTACTCCGCCCATACCGTAAAGAACTACTCAATTGATCTTAAGTGCCTCCTTGGCTTTCTGAGGGAGCGCGGTTCGCTTTTTCTGAGCCCGTCGCGCGTCACCCACGAGGTGGCAAGAAAATACCTGATTTATCTTGAGAAGCGGGGGTACGGCAGGCGTTCCCTGGCAAGAAAAATCGCGTCCTGCAGGTCATTCTTCAGGTACCTGGTCAGGGTCGGCGCCGCGAAAATGAACCCGTTCAAGATTCTATCGACCCCGAAGCTGAAGAAGAGGCTTCCGAACTTCCTCTACAGGGAAGAGATTGAAAGGCTCCTGTCCGCATGCGAGCAGTCCTCAGACATAGGCATCAGGGACAGGGCCATACTCGAGCTCCTTTACGCGACCGGAATAAGGGTATCAGAGCTTATAAAACTGAACGTAAGAGACGTGGACATGGCCGGAGGAGAGGTGCGGGTCTTCGGCAAAGGCAAGAAAGAAAGGATCGTTCTTCTTGGTTCGCACGCTGTCAGGGCTTTGAAGGAATATAATGAGTCGGCTCGCCCAAGGATCAACAAAAGGGGGGTTAAGGCCCTCTTCGTGAGCAGGCAGGGAACCGCGGTGACCGAGAGGAGCATACAGAGGATGATATCGCGCGCCTCCCGGAAGGCCAGGATAGGCAGGCCGGTGACGCCGCACACCATAAGGCACACTTTTGCCACGCACCTTTTGTCCGGCGGAGCGGACCTCAGAACTGTCCAGGAGCTCCTGGGCCACAGCTCCCTGTCAACAACGCAGATGTACACACATATAACCAAGGAGAGGTTGAAATCCATCTACGACAGCTTCCACCCTCGCGCTAAATCCAATTGACAAAGCGGCGGCAAAATCATATAATGTCCGCTCGTGTCTTTTTTAGCCGGGACTATGAACGATGAAGATTGATGTCAGCGACCTGATTAACAAGACCGGGAACGAGGCAAAGATACGCGAGAGCGAAAACCTCAAGTTCCCGGAGGAAGAACTCAAGCTTTCGGGCCCCGTGGATGTCGACGTTAAGCTTGTGAGCACCGGGAGCTCCATCCTGGTAACCGGAAAGGTACGCGCCAGGATCTCGCAGGTTTGCGTGAGGTGCCTGAAGGAATTTGAGTCGGATGTCGTCATCGACCTTGAGGAAGAATACTCCAAGGCCCGGAAAAGGAACAGGGACAGGGAGGAAGTAGAGCTCAAGGACGATGATTTCGTTTTTTTAATCGGCGACGACGACACGATAGACCTTACAGAGGCGATCAGGCAGAATCTCCTGGTCTCTCTGCCCATCAAGCCGCTTTGCGGCAGGGAATGCGCGGGCATCAAGACCAAGCCCGCGAAGAAATCGAAAGCTGTCGATCCTCGGCTGGCAAAGCTGAAGGACATGTTCAACTAAGGAGGAATTACTATGCCCGTTCCAAAGAAAAGGCAGTCCAGTTCAAGGCAGTGGAAGAGGAGGGCCAACTGGAAGCTCAAATCGGTTAACTTAAGCGCGTGCCCGGACTGCGGCTCCCCCACCCTTCCCCATCACGCGTGCCCGAGCTGCGGCAGGTACCAGGGAAGAAGCGTTATTGAGATAAAGCAGAAGAGCGAGAAGGCGGAGAAGCCGAAGAAGACGGAGAAGGTGGAGAATAAGGAAGAGGCCAAGGCTGAGAAAAAGCCCGCCAGGAAGCCCGCGAAGAAGGCCGCAAAGAAAACCTCAAAGCCCGGGGAGAAGAAAGATTGATCAGGATAGCGATCGACGCGATGGGGGGCGACTACGCTCCCTCGGAAATAATCAAGGGTGCGGTAGAGGCGGTCAAAGAGCTGCCCGTCGGCATCCTTCTCGTCGGAGACGAGAAGGAGATACTCAAGCGCCTCAGCAGGCAAAAGAGCGTCGAATCCATATCGATAGTGCACTCATCGGAAGTCATCAGAATGGATGAGTCCCCCGCCAGCGCCGTTAAGCAGAAGAAGGATTCTTCCGTCAACGTCGCCGTCAAGCTCGTCAAGTCCGGCAGGGCTGACGCCCTTATTTCCGCCGGCAACACCGGAGCGCTCATGGCGGCCTCTCTGCTGGGTCTCGGCAGGATAAAGGGCATAGAAAGGCCCGCAATCGCGACAATATTCCCCACCCTTGGCAAGGGCGTGCTGCTCCTTGACATGGGGGCCAACGTGGACTGCAAGCCGTCACAGCTCAGGCAGTTCGCCGAGATGGGAAGCCAGTACGCCGAGCATGTCATGCACATAGAGAATCCCAGGATAGGCCTGCTCAACATCGGGGAGGAACCGAGCAAGGGCAATGAGCTCACGGTAGAGGCGTACCAGCTGCTCAAGGCGTCCAAGAAGCTGAACTTCCTCGGCAACGTGGAAAGCAAGGAGATATTCGACGGCAAGGTTGACGTGATAGTCTGCGACGGCTTCATAGGGAACCTGCTTCTGAAGTTCGGTGAGAGCATAGGCATGACCGCCCTGGACCTAATCAAAAAAGAGCTGAAAAAGAACGTCATCACCAGGTTCGGGGCCATGCTGCTCGCACCGGGCCTGATAAGCCTGAAGAAGGCCATGGAATATGATGAGTACGGCGCGGCGCCCCTTCTGGGAATCAACGGCGTCTGCTTCAAGGCGCACGGCCGGGCCAAATCCAGGGCTATTAAGAACGCTATCAGGGTCACCGCGGAGGCGGTTAAGGAAAGAATTGTACACTGCATCTCCATGGTGGAGGCGTCCTGAGGCATGAAGACAGTCAGGGCCAAGATAGCCGGCCTGGGATACGCCCTTCCGGAAAAGATACTGACCAACGACAACATGTCCAAGATCGTCGATACCTCGGACGAATGGATAACTTCCAGGACCGGCATCAAGGAGCGGCGGGTAAGCTCAGACGGCGAGGCCACATCGGACCTGGCATTCACGGCCTCCGAGCTGGCGCTTAAGAACGCCGGCACCTCAGCGGACGAGATCGATGTCATACTTACCGCCACAACGACCCCCGACACCCTTTTCCCGTCGATAGGCTGCATTCTTCAGGACAGGCTTAACGCCAGAAATGCGGTGGGTTTTGACCTCTCCGCCGCTTGCTCGGGCTTTAACTTTGCGCTCTCCGTCGCCTCATCGTTCATCGCCCAGGGAACGTACAAGACCATACTGGTTGTCGGGGCCGACACGCTGACCAAATACCTTGACTGGAATGACAGGACCACCTGCGTTCTTTTCGGAGACGGCGCCGGCGCGGCCCTTCTCAAGGCGTCAACGGACGGCAGCGGGATACTTTCGAATTACCTGATGTCGAACGGATTCGACGGCAAACACCTTGTCATGCCGGGAGGGGGATCAAGGGATCCTGAGTGCAGGGGCGGCAGGTTCATAAAAATGGACGGCAAGGAGGTCTTCAAGTTCGCCGTAAAGGCGCTTGAGAACACCGTAAGGGAATCATTGAGGATGGCCGGGCTAAGCGTGAGCGACATCAAGCTGCTCATTCCCCATCAGGCGAATATCAGGATCATCGACCACGCGGTAAAGAAACTCGGCTTGCCAAAGGAAAAGGTTTATGTTAACCTTGACCGATACGGAAACACCTCAGCTGCGTCAATCCCCATAGCAATGTCAGAGGCGTATGCTGGCGGAAAAATGAAACCGAAGGATATTGTCGCCCTGTCCGGCTTCGGGGCCGGGCTTACGGCAGGGGCAAACATAATAAGGTGGTAAACTCAAAGTATCGCCCTCGGGCAGGACGGCGCTTTGAGTTTATAATTTTTTGAGGAGGATAATCCCATGAATTACTTTCTCACCGAAGAACAGCAGATGATAAAGGACCTCTGCAGGAAGATATCCCAGGAAAAGGTCCTGCCGGTAAGGCTGGAGCTGGATGAGAAAGGAGAGTTCCCGCGGGAGATAATGAAGACTTTCTCCGAGGCTGACCTCTGCGGGCTCTACCTGCCCGAGCAATACGGAGGATTCGGCGGCGGCACATTTGAATTCTGCATAGCCGTTGAGGAGATAAGCAGGGTCTGCGGAGGGGTCGGAGTAACTTTCGCCGCGTCAGCTCTCGGCGCGGTCCCGATACTTCTTTTCGGGAGCGAGGATCAGAAGAAGAAATACCTCCCGGATATTGCCTCGGGCAAGAAGCTTGCCGCCTTCGGGCTCACCGAGGCCAACGCGGGTTCGGACGCCGGCGGCATGGAGACCACGGCAAAGAAGGACGGGGACAACTACATTATCAACGGAACAAAACAGTGGATCACCAACGGCGGAGAGGCTGATACCTACACGGTGTTCGCGATGACGGACAAGAAGAAGGGATCGCGCGGAGCCACCGCCTTCATCGTGGAAAAGGACACGCCCGGATTCAGCTTCGGCAAAAAAGAGAACAAGATGGGCATCAGGTGCTCCGCCACCAGGGAGCTGGTGTTTCAGGACTGCAAGGTCCCGGCCAAGAACATCATAGGCAAAGAGGGAATGGGCTTCATAATTGCCATGAAGACCCTGGACATGACAAGGCCTGGCATAGGGGCGCAGGCACTCGGCATAGCGCAGGGAGCGCTTGACGAGGCGGCAAAGTACTCGCGCGAGAGGGTTCAGTTCGGAAAGCCGATCTCGTCTCTTCAGGCGATTCAGCACATCCTCGCCGACATGGCCACACAGGTCGAGGCCGCCAGGGCTCTCGTTTACGCCACGGCAAAGAGCATCGACTCCGGAGTAAAAGATTTCACCAAGGATGCTTCCATGTGCAAGCTCTTTGCGTCCGACACCGCGATGAGGGTAACGACTGACGCCGTTCAGGTTCTGGCCGGGTACGGATACATGAAAGAGTATCCCGTCGAGAAGATGATGAGGGACGCCAAGATAACCCAGATCTACGAGGGAACCAACCAGATCCAGAGAAACCAGATAGCGCTTAAGCTTATTAAAGAATCCGCAAGCAAGAAATGAACATCATAGTCTGCATCAAACAGGTCCCCGAAACGACCGAGGTAAAGATAAATCCCGAGACTAACACCCTCATCCGGGAAGGGGTGCCTTCGATAATCAACCCCTTCGACGAGAACGCCATTGAGGAAGCCCTGAAGCTGAAGGAAAAGAACGGCGGAAAAGTGACCGTAATAACAATGGGGCCGCCTCAGGCATCGGAAGCTCTGAAGAAGGCGCTCGCGATGGGCGCGGACGAGGCCGTGCTGATCTCTGACAGGGCCTTCGCCGGATCCGACACGCTCGCAACTTCGTACGCTCTCTCCCGGGCGATAAAAAAGCTCGGCGAATTCGACCTTATCATTTGCGGCAAGCAGGCCATAGACGGCGACACCGCCCAGGTGGGGCCCGGCATAGCCGAATGGCTTGGGCTCCCCCAGGTAACCTTCGTCGTCAAGGCCGGAGTCGAGGGCGGCAAGCTCGTCGCCGAGAGGCTGCTCGAGGACGAGAACGAGGTTGTTGAAACAAAGCTTCCGGCCGCAATTACCGTGGTAAAGCAGATAAACGAGCCCAGGTATCCGTCCCTCAAGGGGCAGATGAGGGCCAAAAAGGCCGAGATCAGGACAATTAACGCCGCGGAAGTTGGGGCCGAAGAGTCCAAGGTGGGGCTTAAGGGCTCGCCGACCTGGGTCGTCAGGATATTCACCCCTCCCCCGAAGACCGGAGGAGAAATGCTCTCTGGGTCGGTCGATGAAATGGCCGAGGCCCTGGCCCTGAAGATAAAAAAGAACGGGGTTTGCTGATATGGGCATAAAGATAATCGGTGAAAAGTGCATAGGCTGCAAGATCTGTGTCCCAGCCTGTCCGTTTCAGGCCATAGATGTTGTCGACAGGAAGGCTGTAATAGACGAGACAAAGTGCAATCTCTGCGGAGCCTGCGTGGACACATGCAAGTTCAAGGCCATAATGATAGAGCGCGAAGTGGTGGCCCCAAAAGTAAACCTTTCGGACTATAAGGGCATATGGGTATTTGCCGAGCAAAGAGGTGACGAAATACAGGAGGTCACGCTTGAGCTGCTTGGAGAAGGCAGAAAGCTTGCCGGGGAGCTCGGTGAGGAGCTTTGCGCCGTGCTTATGGGAAGTCCGTCCATCGAGAAAAAGGCCGGGGAGCTTATCGAGCACGGGGCCGACAAGGTTTACGTTGTCACCGACAAGGCCCTTTCCCGCTACTCAACTTTCCCATACACCAGGACGTTCGTCTCGCTCATAAACAAGTACAAGCCGGAGATAGTGCTTGTCGGCGCCACCACCATAGGCAGGGACCTGGCGCCGAGGATAGCCGCAAGGATCAAGACGGGGCTGACGGCTGACTGCACGGGGCTGGCCATAGAGCCCGAGAAGAAAGCCCTGATGCAGACAAGGCCGGCTTTCGGCGGGAACATAATGGCGACGATCATGTCCGAAAACCACAGGCCGCAGATAGCCACCGTCAGGCACAAAGTGATGAAGAAGGCCGCAAAGGAAAAAGGCCGAAAGGGAGAGATCATAAAGGATCAGTTCAAGCCCGAGGCCGAGGACGCGCTGGTAAAGATCAGGGAGATCATCAAGGACAAGACGGTGAAGGTGAACCTGGCCGAAGCCGAGATCATAGTCTCAGGAGGAAGAGGCCTGGGAGAAGCCAAGAATTTTAAGCTGGTTGAGGAGCTCGCGCTTGCCCTGGGCGGGGCGGTCGGAGCGTCAAGGGCGACAGTTGACGCGGGCTGGATATCATCTCATCACCAGGTCGGGCAGACCGGAAAGACGGTTTGTCCAAAGCTTTACGTCGCCTGCGGCATTTCGGGGGCGGTACAGCACCTGGCGGGAATGTCATCTTCCGATATTATTGTAGCGATAAACAAGGATCCCGAGGCGCCTATCTTCAAGGTGGCGACATACGGCATAGTCGGCGATCTGTTTGAGGTTGTCCCCGCTCTAACCAAGAAATTAAAGGAAGTCAGAGGATGAAGAGGACCGCTTTCATATTCCCCGGACAGGGATCCCAGTACGTGGGCATGGGGCGTGACTTTCAGGGCAGCGAGCTTTTCGAGAGGGCGAACCAGGTCCTCGGGTTCGACCTGAGGAAGCTTTGCCTGGAGGGCCCGGAAGACGAACTCAAGAAAACCGCGGTAACGCAGCCGGCCATTTTTACGGTATCCGCCGTAGTGCTCGAAGCCCTGAGTAAGGGCGGGCTTAAGGCTGAGGCGGCCGCTGGTCACAGCCTGGGTGAGTACTCGGCGTTGTATGCCGCGGGGTCCATATCGTTCGAGGACGGAGTGCGGATAGTAAATCTCAGGGGCAAGTTCATGCAAGATGCCGTGCCCGTCGGAGAAGGCGCCATGGCCGCGATAATCGGGCTGCCCGCCGAAAAGGTCAGGGAAATATGCGCCGAGACAGGAGCAGAAGCCGCGAACATAAATTCGCCCAGGCAGACCGTGCTCTCGGGAAAGAGGGATTCGGTCCTCAAGGCGGCCGAAGCTGCCAAGGCGGCCGGAGCAAAGAGGGCTGTAGAGCTTCCGGTGTCGGCTCCTTTCCACTCGACCCTGATGAAGCCGGCCCAGGAAAAACTGGCCGAAGAGCTCAGCAGGATTGAGATAAGGGACGCCGGCATTCCTGTTGTTTCAAATGTCTCCGCCAGGTTCGAGGCCAAGGCTGGCGCCATAAGAGAGCTTCTCATAAAACAGGTCACAAGCCCTGTTTTATGGGTCGACTCCGTCAATACCATGATTGCGGAAGAGATAAACACCTTCGTTGAGGTCGGGCCGAAGAAGGTGCTCAGCGGGCTCATAAAGAACATTGACAAAAGCGTCTCCGTTTTCAACGCGGAGGACAGCGCAACTGTAGATTCAACCCTTAAGGAGGCGGCAAAATGAAGCTCAAGGGCAAAGTTGCTTTCATAACCGGAGGAGCACAGGGAATAGGCAGGTCTATCGCGATCGCGCTGGCCGGGGAAGGCGCCAACATAATAGTGTCGGATATCAACGGGGAGCTCGCCGAAAAGACCGCGGCGGAGCTGTCCAAGACCGGAGTGAAAACCATGGCGGTGGCCTGCAACGTGGCAAAGCTCAGCGATGTTGAAAAGGCCGTTTCGGAGGCAACCAAGACATTCGAGAAGATAGACATACTTGTAAACAACGCCGGCATAACCAGGGACAATCTTCTTATAAGGATGAAGGAGGAAGACTGGGATCTGGTCCTTGACGTAAACCTGAAGGGCGTTTTCAACTGCATCAAAGCAATTTCTCCCTTGATGATGAAAAAGCGATGCGGTAAAATTATCAACATAGCATCCATTGTCGGCGAAATGGGCAACGCCGGACAGGCTAATTACTCCGCCTCAAAAGGAGGGGTGATAGCCCTGACCAAGACGGTTGCCAGGGAGCTCGCCGCCAGGGGGGTAACATCAAACGCGGTCGCCCCCGGCTTCATAGACACGGAGATGACCAAGAAACTGCCGGAGAGCGTGGTAGGCAAAATGATGGAGCAGATACCTCTTAAGAAACTGGGATCGCCGGACGACGTCGCGGCGGCCGTTATTTTTCTCTCATCACCTGATTCTGACTATATCACCGGGCAGGTCCTTAACGTTAACGGCGGAATGTACATGTAATAAAGAAAGCAGACTAAGGAGGTGAACTTGATGGAAGAACAGCAGGTAATGGAAAAGGTAAAGAAAGTAGTAGTAGATCAACTCGGCGTCTCGGAGAGCGAAGTAACAAAGGAGTCGTCCTACGTCGACGACCTGGGCGCGGACTCGCTTGACACTGTTGAGCTGGTTATGGCCCTTGAAGAGTCGTTCGGAACGGAGATCCCTGACGAGGAAGCCGAGAAAATTAAAACGGTGGGAGACACGGTCAATTACATTATAAAGCACGCCAAGAAGTAATCAGCGAGAGCGCGATTTTCCGATCGGGGCTCGCAGTCACGAGCGCGAGCCTCGATTTTTGATTTTCGGAGAAAAGCATGAAGCTTCCAAAACTTAAGATAAAAGACCTTGTCGCGAACGTCCCTGTCATACAGGGCGGGATGGCCGTGCGCATATCCACGGGCCGGCTCGCCGGGGCCGTCGCCGCGGCGGGAGGCATAGGAATCATCGGCGCCTCTGGCATGGAGGCGGAGGAGCTTCGCAGGGAGATAGGCATAGCAAGGCAGCTGGCGCGCGGAGGCATTTTCGGTATAAACGTCATGTTCGCCGCAAGGGAGTTCCTGACGATAGTTCAAACTGCCATAAAGGAGAAGGTTGACCTGATAATCGCGGGTGCCGGCTTCTCCCGTGACATATTCAAGCTGGTGGCCGGAACTAACATCAAGATCCTCCCGATAGTATCTTCCGGAAGGCTTGCCAGGACAGCAAAGGTATGCGGCGCTGACGCGATAGTCGTAGAGGGCAAGGAGGCGGGAGGACATCTGGGGACGGACAGGTCAATATTTGACATTCTTCCCGAGGTGCTGGCGGAAGCGGGAGATCTTCCCGTGATAGCCGCCGGAGGTTTGGGGTTCGGCGAGGAGATCTGCAGGGTCTTCAAGATGGGCGCCTCAGGGGTGCAGATAGCCACAAACTTCGTCCTCTCGGAGGAATGCAACGCCTCAAAGCAATTCAAGGAAATGTACCAGAGAGCCAGGAAGGACGAGGTCATACTTATCACCTCTCCCGTCGGGCTCCCCGGAAGAGCGATCAAGAACGAGTTCGTTGAGAAGATCTTAAAGAAGGAAGCTCCGAAGCCCGAGGGCTGCGACTACTGCCTGAAGAACTGCTCGCTGGAGTACTGCATAATTCAGGCGCTCATAAATTCTCAGAGGGGGGACGTGGATCACGGAGTGGTTTTCTCGGGAGAGAATGTCTGGAAGATCAAGAACAAGACCATACGGCCGGCAGCGGATATTTTGAAAGACATCGTATCTGAAGCGGAGGAGTGCTACAAACCATGAAAAGAGTCGTTGTGACCGGAATAGGGGTTGTCTCACCCGTCGGCACTGGGGTGGACAGCTTCTGGGACGGACTCATCCAGGGAAAGAACGGAATCAGAAGGATAACCGCCTTTGACGCAACAGGCTACAATTCCCAGGTGGCCGGGGAGGTTCCTGATTTCGATCCTCTCAAGTACATGGACAGGAAGGAGTCCAGGCGGCTTGTCAGGTTCATACAGTTCGCCATAGCGGCATCAAAGATGGCGCTCGATGACGCCGGCTTCAGCATAAACGAGCAGAACGCCGGAAACGTAGGCATATTGATCGGATCAGGCATAGGCGGCATAGGATTTTTCGAACAGCAGGTCAGGAACCTCTACGAGAAAGGCCCGGACAAGGTAAGCCCTTTCAGCGTTCCATGGATGATAACCAACATGGCGGCGGGCATGGTGGCCATTGTCACGGGGGCCAAGGGCCCGAATTCGTGCGTGACCACGGCCTGCGCCACCGGCACGCACTCCATAGGAGACGCTTTCAAGATAGTTCAGCGCGGCGATGCCGACGCCATGCTCGCGGGAGGAAGCGAGGCCTCAATAACCCCTATGGGCGTCGCTTCATTCTGCGCGGCAAAAGCCCTTTCGACCCGCAACGATAACCCGGAAAAGGCTTCCCGTCCATTCGACAAGGAAAGGGACGGCTTCGTCATGGGTGAGGGATCCGGAATTGTGCTTCTTGAAACACTGGAGCACGCCAGGAAAAGGAACGCTAAAATTTACGCTGAGGTAACCGGCTACGGCATGTCCGGCGACGCCTACCACATAACAGCTCCAGCCCCGGGAGGCGAGGGAGCGGCAAGGGCCATAGAAAGGGCCCTGAAGGACTCAAAGATCAAGCCGGAGGATATTCAGTACATTAATGCCCACGGGACCTCCACGGTGCTAAACGACAAGTTCGAGACCATGGCAATTAAGAGGGTCTTCGGAGACAACGCCAGGAAGGTGGCGGTAAGCTCCACCAAGTCGATGGTCGGGCATCTTCTCGGAGCGGCCGGCGCGGTCGAATTCGCGGCCATCACGCTCGCCGTCCAAAGGAACATTATTCCTCCCACAATAAACTATGAGATCCCGGATCCTGACTGCGACCTGGATTACACGCCTAACAAGGCCAGAAAGCTTGATGTCACCCACGCCCTTTCCAACTCATTCGGGTTCGGAGGGCATAACGCCACTCTTATTGTAAAAAAATTCAAAGCCTGATATCATTGGATTCGCAAATCGTCCGAATTTAACGCTTAAAGCGGGACGTGGTACAAGTATCACACACCAAACTAACAAAAAGCGCGCGTCTCTTTGGGGCATTTAGTGTCCTGGTCCTTGTCCTGTTCCCTTTTCTGCTCCCGCTGACTTCTCCGGCTCTATCCAGAGAAACATATCCCAACGTAGAGATATCTGGATACAAGAAGTATGAGTATCAGCAGATAAGCGTCACTCCCGGGACGAACTACTTTCTGGCCCTGCAGCAGATGGGAGTAGGATACGGCTTCCAGAGCGGCCCGTGGCAGGAGAGGCTGCAGCTCAGGATCATCGGGAGGCTCTCCGAGAGGCTTTCGGTTTCATATGACCTGGAGCAGCAGCCCGACATGCCGGAGAGGTACCAGGTAAAGGTCAACTACGACAACCACGAGCTGAGGTTCGGCGATTTCGACGTTTCGTTTGGGGGCAACGAGTTCGCCTCAACCACCAAGAGCTTGAACGGCGTGCTGTTCACTTCATACGACAGCTGGTACAACCTGACGCTTGTCCCCTCTTCAAAGATCAGAAGCTACACACAGGCTCTGACATCCCAGAGAGGAAATGATACAGTCGGCCCCTACAGCCTTGGCCACACCTCGATAATCGAGGGGTCCGAGGACATCGAACTGAACGGAGCAACTCTTCAGCGGGACAGGGATTACACCATCGACTACTTCGAGGGAAAAATAACGTTCAAGAGAATACTGACATCAGCCGATGAGTTCAAATACTCCTATGAATACACAAACATAATCGATATATTCTTCCCTTCGGTGAGCAAAAGGGATTTCTTCGGATACAGGGGTGATTTCACTATAGATCCGGCCACATTCGGGAGGCCCGCTCCAAAGGAGGAGCCGGTGGTGCGGAATGAAACCGAGTTCTTCCCCAGTCTTGTCCTCAAGCCCAAGCTCGTGACCAAAGAAGTGATTATGGTGCCGGCGATCGAAGTTGTCACTACAAGCGAGGGCGGAACCGAAGAAAGCACGGTAATGGTGAACGGCGAGCGGGTGTTAACTGTTCACGAAATAGCCGGCCTTCCGCCCGCCCCGGTCAGGGCGGAGATCATTTCGGCAAGGATCTCCAACATAATAGGAGAAATAAGCCCGAGCCTCGAGGCCAGCGCGACCCCGGAAACCTACGTGAAGCTCGGGCAGATAGGCGGCGAATACGCCGCCTTTTACGGCGACACGGTCATTTTTACGGTTCAGAACAAGGAAGCGGCGCTCCACGGGGCGTCTCCCGAGGCTCTTGCGTTAAGCTGGACTAACAATCTTAATGAGAGCGTCCGGCCAAGGACGACAATTGAGGTTGAGGAGGTCCCGCTCGAGGCGGGCGAGATCCCGCCGGCCTTCGAGGAAGAGGAGCGCGGCACATACAAGCTGCAGAACGCACCCGTGGTTCAGTTCTCGGAATCGATCATCTATGAAGGCTCCCGCCTGAAGAAGGACGAGGATTACCAGATTGACTATGAGACGGGAATCATCAAAATGCTCATTCCGACCAAGCCCTCCCTCAGCAACAGGATGGTCATATCATACAAGTACTTCAGGACAGTCGAGGAATCGGAGATCCTTCCGGGAATAGGATCCAGGGGCCCATACGACCTGGCTCACAAGAACATTATTCCCGGATCTGAAAGGGTGCTTGTGAGCGAGATCCCGAACGTGAGGGACCTGGACTACACGATAAATTACGAGGACGGAAAGATCCTCTTCTATTACAAGGTCCTGGCCACCCAGAACATCATCGTGAAGTACAGGTATATCGAGAAAAAACTGCCCCCGCAGCCGAAGGTCGAAGGGCCTGAGCAGAAGCTGAAGATCGGGACCACCTACCTGAAGGAATCCGCCAAGAAGGGCGAGGGCGTTCCGACCGGTTTCGGCAGCGACACATACACGGGTCAGGAAATTCTCGATGAGAACAACACTGTTTACCTCAAGGCCGCTCCCATCGACGAATCGTCGCTCGTCATTACCAGGAACGGCTCGGCACTTGCCAAGGGAGTCGACTGGGTGGTGCCTTCGACCGAGGTCGTCGGGGGAAATGTTATAGTAACTCCGCCGGCCAGAATAGGCTTCAGGGTTCCTCCAAACTACGACATAAGATACTTGAACGACAAGGATGACGCCTCGGACGGAGAACAGACGGGAACAATAAAAATACTCACAACGGTCGAGGCCGGGGACTCCATTGAGATTAACTACACTTACTACAAGAGCGTAGCCGAAAGTTACAGGGGCGAGCCCATTAAGAGCGAGCCCAAGTATGTAATGAATCTCGTTAGAAATATGGTCCCCGGCAGGGAACAGGTGATGCTCTGGGACAGCTCTGCGAACGCGTACGTCATATTCACGCCCAATCCGAGCACGACGGAGAAGACCAGCCTTACGGGTTACTCCATCAATTACTCATACCAGCCCTATCCTCAGCTGACGTTCAACATAGATTTCCAGACGGAGGGGTCGCAGTACACTAACATCCTGGTGAATTACTACTATGTTCCGGGAGGCGTGTCCGAGGGCTCGGATATTGCCCATGAGCTGATAGGAGTGGACACGTCGTACAAGTACGGAGACAGGCTCTGGCTGGACGCGACCATCGCCAAGAGCCAGACAGACAAAGTATACGGCTCTCTTTCCACATCGGAAACCTTCCCCGGGGACGGAGGAAGGATTTATAGCCTGCATTCTCCGTATGACATGGTTGAGGACAGCGAAAAAGTTTACGTGAACGAGTATTTGAAGACCAAAGACCAGGATTACGCCATAAGTTACTCCGGAAGCGGAAAAGTAACATTCTTCCTGGACATCTCCAGCTCGGAAACGATCCTGATAGATTACGACTATCAGGATCCTGGAGTCGGCGCAATAAAGAAGAAAGAGGGAACGGCATTCAAGGTAGCCGGCGGCGGCAAGCCCATGGACAACCTGGAGGTCCGCGGTTCTTTCAGGAAGGTGGGCTTCGACTTCACTCCGATGGGCGGCATATCGCTGAACCTCGGAAGCGATCAGTGGAACACCGGATTCGACTATAAGCCGATCGACCGGCTTTCCCTGAAGGGAGATTACAAGGAGACCAACGACCTTGTCACGCAGAGGTACACCGACAGGTTCATCAGAAGAAAGGAGTGGAGCCTCTCGTCCGACTCCAACGTCTACGACATGTTCGACCTGGGTCTCGGGTTCAGGCAGACGAGCAGCCTTGACGACCCGCTCCCGGAGAACTTCGGAGAGCACACATACGATGACAGAAGCGACTTCTGGAACATGAGCATAAACCCAAAGTCCATCAAGCACGGGGACATCAAGTTCACCAACAAGAACGACCTGAGCAAGTCGCTCTCTCATACCGACGTTGAGGACAGGATCAAGCCGAGCACCACGACAAACAGTTTTCTGCACACCAACAACAGGATCGATTTCTCAAACTGGGCGGATTTCACCGTGGACTATCAGGTGAACGAATCGATAATACTTGAGACCACGAGGGAGGCGTCGGGGTCCACGATCGAAGTGGAAACAAAGAATGAGCGCGCGCGGGATATGACATACACGACCAACGTCGACCTGACGGGCGTGGGCCAGGGAAGGATAAAAAAGCTCACCACAATGGCCAGCTTCAACTTCTCGGACAAGACCGACCTGATCGCGAAGGCGCTGTCTTCGGTTAGGAATCAGAGCCTGCATGTTGACTTCATTCCATGGACCGAGCTGACCACAAGCTATCACAACGACAGGCAGGAAACGCCCAGCCAGTACGTGGAGAACCTCGGCAATCCCGGATACGAAAGGACTTATTCGAACCTGCGGTACACCGGGATAGAGAGAACCAGCGTCTACTGGAGCGGAAACTGGGACGACTCCAGGCAGGAGAACGGAGCGTACTCCAACAGTTCAGCGAACACCTACACCGTGGACCACACGCCCGCGCTTCCCGGGGCTGTTCTCGGAGTTGAGCTTCCCACAAAGAACATGACGCTGACGACCAAGGGATCGATGACGGAATCCCACCGCTTCTCCGAGCCTTACGAAGGGACGCCAAGCATCACCGAGAACAAAACAACTTCGGGCGACATAAATCTTACTTACCGCCCGATATCGCTGCTGACCCTGACTTCGGGCTTTAACATACAGACTTACTGGAATCAGGTGGATTCCGAGCAGGACACCGACACGCTGAACTTCACCTACAAGGCCGGAGCCACCTACAAACCCGATCCAAAGCTGGACCTGTCCGGAAATTTCTACCGCAAGGAGACCAGGGACAATAACTCGGGCCTTCAGCTTCCAAAAGAAGTCATTGACGCGCACGCCGGATACAAGGTCTTCACCTACGGGACGCTCAATTACGACTGGCAGCGTGAGATGAACAGGGGCGAGGTGCTTTCAGGTTCGGTCTCTGAGCTCGACCTGGTTAAGATAACGAACAGCATCACCTTCACTCTTTCCATACCGCAGAACAATGTGGTGCTCAATAACATCAAGTTCGACTCAAAGTGGAAGCAGATAAACTACGAGGACAACAAAAACAAGGCCAATAACTTCACGGCAAACCAGCTGACCTTCGAGGGAACTCTCAATTTCTGAAATTGCGCCAGCGTCGCGCTTAATGTATAATGCTTTTTCAAACCTAAGGAGATGGAATTGAAATGAAAGAGAAAGATCTTGTGCGACGGGCTAAAAGGGTACTTTCCCCGGCCCTTACCCACGCGACCGATATTGAGGTCGTTCGCGGAAAGGGAGTATACCTTTACGACAAGGAAGGGCGTGAATACCTGGATTTCGCCTCGGGCATCGCGGTTACAGCCGCGGGGCACTGCCATCCGAAAGTTGTCGCGGCAGCCGAGCGGCAGACCGAGAGCCTTATCCACGCCTGCGCCGGAATAGTCTATTACGAGCAGAACATCGCGCTCGCCGAGAAGCTCAAGGAGATAACTCCGGAAGGCTTGGACATGACCTTCTTCGGCCACAGCGGGTCCGAGGCCGTGGAGGCCGCGCTAAAGCTCGCGAAATACGTGAGCGGAAAGAAGAATGTCGTCGCCTTCCAGGGGAGCTTCCATGGAAGAACGCTCGGGGCGTTATCCGTGACATTTTCAAAAGAGAAATACCGCGAGGGCTACGAGCCGCTGGTGCCCGGAGTGTATCTTGCTCCGTACGCGTACTGCTACCGCTGCCCCAAAAAGCGCACCTCCTTCAAGCCGAAGACGGATGACAGCGACTTCCCCGATCCCGACTGCTGCGCGATGGAGTGCCTGAAAGAGCTTGAGCTTGTCATCAAGAAGGTCAAGGACTCCGGCATAGCCGCGATGATTATCGAGCCCGTTCAGGGAGAGGGCGGCTACATTGTGCCGCCAAAGGAGTTCATTCAGGGCGTCAGGGAACTGTGCGACAAGAACGGGATATTCCTGATATTCGACGAAGTACAATCCGGGTTCGGGCGGACCGGAAAGATGTTCGCTTCAGAGCACTTCGGAGTGACCCCTGACATCATGGCGCTCGCCAAGGCGATAGCCTCGGGATTCCCGCTGAGCGCCGCGATAGGAAAAGAGGAAATAATGAAAAAATGGTCTCCGGGGGCGCACGGCGGAACCATGTCAGGAAACCCCGTGACCTGCGCGGCATCGCTCGCTACGATAGACGCCATAGAGAGCGAGGAAATGATCAAGAACGCCGAGAAGGTCGGCCGCCACATTAAGGGAGTTCTCCTTGAGCTGAAGAAGGAATATGACTGCGTAGGCGACGTGCGGGGCCTGGGTCTGATGCTTGGGGTCGAGTTTGTGAAGCCGAATTCCAAGGACCCTAATCCCGAAATAGTAAAAACGATACTTGCCGAGTGCCTGAAGGAAGGGCTGATAATGATAAGCTGCGGTTCAGACGGGCAGGTCATCCGCATAGTGCCGGCGCTTAACGTCACCAAAGATCAGGCTGACCAGGCGCTGGACATTCTGAAGCGGGCGATAAACACCGCCTCAAGGCCCAAGTAGATGGAATCCCTGATATTTGGAATCAACCCCGTTGCCGAACTCCTGAAGAGCGAAAGGCCGGTCAACAGGATCCTCGTCTCAAGGGAGTCTGACAGGAAAGGGCCGCTCTCCGAGATTCTCGCCCTGATCAGGAAGCGCGGAATCCCTTATGAATGGGCCGAAAAAAGAATTCTCGACAGAAAGAGCTCGTCGGGAAAGCATCAGGGCGTAATAGCCTTCGTGGCGCCGAAGGGCTACTGCGATATTGAAGACGTGCTGGAAAAAGCCGCTAAAAAAAGCGAAGCCCCGCTTGTAGTTCTGCTTGACGGAATCGAGGACCCTCAGAACCTGGGTGCCGTGATAAGGAGCGCCGAGTGCGCCGGAGCCCATGGTGTGGTCATACCCAAGAGAAGAGCAGCCCAGCTAACTGAATCGGTCGCCAAGGCCTCGTCCGGAGCGGTCGAGCACATGATGGTCGCCCGGGTATCAAATATTGCCGAGACTATCCAGAAATTAAAGAACAGGGGAATATGGGTGATAGGCATCGAGGCCGGGGAGACCAAGACCGTTTATGAGGTCGACATGAAGCTGCCTACGGCGATAGTGGTCGGAGGCGAATCGAAGGGGATATCGAGGCTCGTAAAAGAGAGGTGCGAGGTGCTTGCTTCAATACCCCTCAAGGGCAAGGTATCGTCCCTGAATGCCTCGGCCGCGACTGCCGTTGCGCTCTTCGAAGCGGTCAGGCAGAGAATTTGTCCCTGAGGTCCTTCGGGATCTTGCCGGGCGCCATCCTCTTCAGGTCCATAGCGAAGGCCGTAACCTGAGCATCGATCACCTTTTTCCCATCAATCGGCCTGGTTATATATTGCTTGAACAATATCTTGGCGCCGGTAACATCGGATATCGTGGTCGCCACCTCAAGCCTGTCGCCCAGAAAAGCGGGAGAAAGATATTTGCAATTAACCTCGCTTACGGCAAACACGATCCCGGACTCAGCCCTGAGCTTTTTCTGCGATACTCCAAGGGCTTCCACCAGCTCCATCCTTCCCATCTCAAGCCAGCCGAGGTAGCTGGCGTAATAAACCACCCCTTCAGCATCGGTGTCCTTATAGTATACCTTGACCGGAATGGCTCCCTTCATCTGATTATCTCCTTCAGTTGGATTAATCTTGATATGGTGAAGTCCGGGCTCTCGGCCTCCAGGTCCTCTTTCCTGCCAAGACCGTAAGTCACGGCACACGTCTTAATGCCGGAAGCCTTCCCGGCTTTAACATCAACGGCCATATCCCCCACCATGACGGCGCGCGACTTTTCAACCGTGAACTTATCAAGAACCCTTTCCACCGAACAGGCCATCGGCTTGATGCATTTTTCATCGTCTCCGCCGGCGACGTCCTCGAAATACCTGAGCATATTGAATGACTCAAGCTGGTTCACGACGAACTGTTTCAGCTTGTTCGAGAGTATGGTCTTTTTCTTGTGCTTAAAGTAATCGAGAACCGGCGCGGCATCCGGGTATGGCTTTGTATTGTCCAGGCAGTGGTCAAAATAATACCCCCAGTAGAACTTTATCGCCTTCTCCATAAGAGACCGGTTTCCAGATCCAAGGGCGTCCGATAACAGCTTGAGATTGCCGAAGCCGATGCTTGCCCTGATCTCTTCGGGAGTCCTTGCCGGGAGACCGAGGTGCTCAAGCATTGCCTCGACCGACTTGACTATGTCTCCCACGGAATCGAGAAGGGTACCGTCAAGGTCGAAGATGATAAGGTCGGCTTCAATGGTTTTTGCAGTCATTTCGGAAAGTATATCATAAATCCGCTCCGTCCAAAAAGCGCTTGACGCAGCCCGCAGTTGGTGCTACATTTTTCAAGTTCGTAGCACTAAAGGAGAATCGAATGGAAAAACTTACAAGGTTCGGCGTATCGCTTCCGGAGGGCCTTCTCAGGAAGTTCGACTCCCTCACCGCCAGAAAAGGGTATTCAAACAGATCTGAGGCCCTCAGGGACATGATAAGAAGCCGCCTCGTGGAAGAGGAGTGGAGATCGTCGTCCGCCGAAACGGTCGGGACCGTAACCCTTGTTTACGACCATCACTCCGGGGACCTCCAGGAGAGGCTGACCGATCTCCAGCACGACAACACAAGGAACATAGTATCAACCACTCACGTCCACCTGGACGAGCACAACTGCCTTGAGGTGCTGATTGTGCGGGGAAAAAGCGGAAAGATACGCGGGATCGCCGACAGATTGATTTCAACAAAGGGGGTGAAGCACGGCAAACTGGTGATGACCACCACCGGAAAGGAGTTAAAATGATAAAGAGAATAGTTGTTGTCGCGTCATTGTTCCTTCTCATTACCGGCGTCTCCCACGCGGGAAGGCCTCTTTCAACGGACGACGCTGGAACGCTCGGTTTCATGAATGTTGAAGTGGAACTGGGCGCGGATTACGAGGAATCAAAAGAGGATGATTATGAAACTGCCGCGGCTCTTGCCGGAAAGATCGGCGTGCTGGATAATTTTGACCTAGGCATTGAGGCCCCTTTCCTTTTTCTCGCCCCTTCCGAAGGCGACCCTGTTTGCGGGTCGGGCGACCTGTCCGTAAAGGCGAAAGCGCTTCTTTTTGACGGCGGCGAGGAGGCCCCTTCTTTTGCGCTCGGGCTCTCCAATTCCGTGCTTACCGGAAACAGGGATGAGGGGCTGGGGGCTGAGGAAACCGAGTTCACCGCGAACTTCATAGTCTCAAAGTCGTTCGGGAGCGTATCTGCGCATCTTAACGCTGCCCAGACGTCTATCGGCAAGGGAGAAGACGCGGTCACGACTTTCAGCCTGGCCTTTGAGAACAACTACGTGGAGGGCGCCAACGCGGTCGCGGAAATAGTGAACGAGAATTCGCTCTCCACCGTTATTGATGAAGACACCCTTGAGGAGGATCAGGAGTTCAGCTCAACCCTGCACACCCTCTTCGGATTTAACTGGGAGTTGACCGAAAGTTTTACCGCGGACTTCGGCCTGAGGCTCGGATTGAGCAGGGAAAGCTTCAGGAACAGCTTCACCGCCGGGATAACCTATAAATCGTAAAAGGAGGAAAATATGCATATACCGAACGGGTTTCTTGATCCCAAAGTTTCAGCAGGTCTGGGTATAGCTTCCGCCGGGGCCCTGGCGTGGTGCTTCGCGAAGGTCAGAGAGCTTGTGACCTCCCCCGCCCTTCAGGAGGCGTTCTCGACCGCCGGTAAAGCGGCATCCGCCGCCTCTCAAAAGGCGCGCAGGGTACTGAGCGGATACGGCGAGAAATTCATAATAAAGATGGGAGCGGTTGCCGCGCTGATCTTTGCCGCTCAGATGTTCAACTTTCCCGTCTCTCAGGGCACCTCAGGCCATCTTCTTGGAGGAGTCCTGGCTGCGGTAGTGCTTGGCCCGTGGGCAGGAGCCATCGTGGTCTCAGTGATCCTGCTCGTGCAGTCGGTTTTCTTCGCCGACGGGGGCATCCTTGTACTCGGGGCTAATATTTTCAACATGGCGGTCATCGGGGCCATCGGCGGTTACTATGTATATTACGGGATCTCAAGGATCATCAGGGGGTCGACCGGGATCTACGCCGGGGCGGCAATTGCGGCCTGGCTTTCAGTATTCGTGGCGGCCGGAGCGACCGCTCTTGAACTCGCGCTCTCAGGCACTTTTTCTCTAGCGGATACCATGAGATCGATGCTTTCGGTGCACGCTGTGATAGGCCTGGCGGAAGCCGCAATAACTGTTGCGGCAATCGGGCTTCTTGGGATGATAGATCCGAAAATGAAGATCGGAGGCGAAGGCAATGAGTAAGAACATAACCATGGTCCTTTTGCTTTCGATAGGAGTGGCAATAATCGCCTCTTTCTTCGCGTCGGGAAGTCCGGACGGCCTTGAATGGGTGGCGGAGAATCTGGGGTTTCTGGGCTCTGCCGGAGACACCCCGGGCGCCATGCCCGATTACCTGTTCCCGGGCGTAAACGGCGAAGGGCTGGCCACTGCGGCGGCCGGCGTAATAGGCGTCGCGCTGACTTTCGGGATTTTCCTGCTTGCGGCCAAGCTTCTAAAGGCAAAGAAGGCGTAAAAGAAGAGCCCGCCTGAGGCGGGCTCTTAAATCATTTTGCCAGCTTGTTGTAGAGAAGCGCTGTCAGATATCCTCCGATGAATCCATCTATGAAACCAAAGACCAGCCCGATAATGCTTCCCACAAGGCCCATCGAGTATCCGGGATAGGCCGACTTGACCACCGAGAGGAAAAGCGAGCCGTATCCGGTGGGCAGGTTGATGAGGGTCATTATGAAGAGAGCGGCACCCCATATTATTCCCAGGGTGAGCCCAAGCGCCTTCGCGTCGAGTTTCATACAGATTCACCCCCTTCTTCATGGTAGTTTACTACCTGGAAATTCAAATAACAAGCTCGGCAGCGGGCTTTAAGAATTTCGGGCAAAAGTGAAATCCGGCGCGAAAAATGCCGATATATATATAGAAGGGAGTGCTATGCAGGTGGCCACTCCCTTTTTTATTTGGCCATATAGTGCCGTCTCTTGGATTCCGGGAAACGCTCAACGGCATACCTCAGCATGGTCCTCGGCATTTCCTGCGGTGCTTCCTTAGGAATTTCTCTTCAACAGCCAGATTCCGTTTGCCGATCTCTCTCAGCATCCAGCCCACGGCCTTATGGATAAGGTCCTCTTCATCGTCCAGCAGCATCTCGCCTATCTTAAGCGAATCCCTGAAGTCGTCTTTCGCAATAAAGCGGAAAGTTGCTAGCACTGCGATTCTTCTTTCCCACATTGAACCTGAAGAGGCGAGCGAATACAGAACCTTGCGGCTTTTATTCAGAAGAAAAGCTCCGGCAATGCCGGGGGCTGAAAGATCAACAAGGTCCCAGTTGTTTATGTATCTGGTATTGCTCAGATAAACATTGAATATCTTTTTCCTTCCGTCTTCGGCGGAAGATCTGAATTTCGAGGACAATATTATGAGGGCGGCCAGCCTTTCCTCGTGGATCCTTGATCTAAGAAGCCTCGCCGTATCGGAGAGGGAAATGCCCTTAAATTCAGACACAGCGCTTCTGATCCGGGGCACCCTGACGCCGATGAACACGTCTTTCTCCCCGTACTCACCTGGGCCGGTCTTGAAGAAGCGCCGCAGTGAAGCGGCGTACTTCCTGCTGCTTCGCTTTCTCAACTCTCTCCTGAGCCGTGATAAAGTTGTCTCCCGCGTCATATCCCGGACATATTAACTCGATTTGATTATTTATGCCAGAAGGGTTAAAATACCCGCAGTGAGAAGGAGGTGAATAATGAACTTGAAGATAGTTGACCTTATCGCTAACATACTCGTAATCATCGGCGCGCTAAACTGGGGATTGGTGGGGCTTCTCAACATCAACCTGGTCACCTTGCTGTTGGGCTCCGTTCCGGCTCTGGTTCAGGCCGTTTACATAATTGTCGGTATAGCCGGACTGTACGTTGCCTACCTCACGGTCAAAAAAGGCTAAGCTATATCGCGATGTTTCTCAAAGCAAGAGCCGCCTCTGGGCGGTTTTTGCTTTTTCTAGCGCTTCTTCTCCCACTTCTCGACGCGGCCGCGCACCTTTTTGAAGAGCGGATGGGGCATGATCCTCTTGGTTTTGCTTATGCGCTTATGGAATAAAGGGCTCCGCTTTTTCGTCTTTTCAAGCAGGCGGGTGAATTCATGTTTTATCTGCCCTGCGGTGACAGGGATGGCCTTCGGCTTTCTGCCGGCCCTTCCAATCCTTTTCCTGTCAAAGCGGTATCCTCTATTCCGGGATTCCTCATAAACATGAATAAGATAAACGGCTATCGCTGATGCGGGCGACGGGGACTTTTTGAACCTTTCAAGCTGCGGGTGGTTCCTGTAGCCCTTCGTTTTGCCGCGCAGGACCTTCTGAGCAAGAAGAGCCTCTCTCCAAAGCGCGACCAGGCCTTTCGGGTCCAGGTATTTGGGGTGGATCGACCAGAGTCTCACCCGTTGAGAAGGGCGACCGCGAGGTTAAGCACGGACGCGAAGCCTACCCAGATAACATACGGCACAAGCAGAAGGGCTGCCGTACGGGATACTTTGTTGAAGAGATAAACAGATGCAATAATAAAGAGCAAAAGAACGATAATTTCAATAAATGCGGCGAGCGGCAGGTGAAGCCCGAAGAATATGATCGACCAGATGGAGTTCAAAACAAGCTGGACCGCAAAAACACCAAGGGCTACTTTGACGTCCTTTTGCCCGGGGCCTTTTTCCCACACAATGTACGCGGCGATGCCCATCAAGGTGTAAAGCGTCAGCCAGACAGGGCCGAATATCCAGTTCGGCGGATTGAAGAATGGTTTTTGGAGTGTTGCGTACCATGTGGGGATTGAAGGATACGTAAAAGCGGAGCCGACCGCGCCGGCCGCATGGCAAATGAGGATCGACATCAGTAATCGTAAGGCTTTCATAGTAAAATATTAATCCGCGCTATTATACAGTCTTGCGGTGGGCGATACAAGAAGGGCTTACGGCGTGCGGAGGCAGTTATGTGCGCAAACGCTGAGCAGAAAAACAAGCCTGCTCACCGCTGTCTGCTTACGGCTTTCTGTTTTCTAGTTTGGAGGGGGGGAAGGATTCCCGCCTACGCTGAAGCTTCGGCGGGCAGGCGAACCACCGAACCCGTAAGGGACCTGATTTATATAGCCCCGAATAAAGGGATTTTATTCAAGCTCTCAAACTTATGGCTTGTAATACAATACTTTCAGAACTGGACGATAATACTTGTTGCTGTATTCGCTTGAGTAAAAGTTTATCCAGCAACTCGCCATCCCGTATATTGCGACCCCGTAATTGCTGTTTGGGTTATTTATCCAGTCCTCTACCATTTGTGGTCTTAACGGAATATCCAAAAATCCAATTTCTCCCTCAACAAGAGGAATTATATCGTCATATGCAGTTGAATAGTCTCCGCCAGGGGTTGTCCAGTTAGTGCCAACCTCTGCTGTAATCCAGTTAGCCGCACCTATTCCATCTCCAGAGTTTGTGCCTTCAGTCCAATTTGTTTCAACTTTATACACTCTCCACTGGCTTGTTTGATGTGCTACAGTGAGATATAAGCTTAAGGTTGCAGAAACAACTTCAACCGTTGGTTCAATTGATGATAAGTCAAATTTTATTAAACCAGTTGAATGTATTGGGCTTTCATTTCTGATATGTAATTGCTGGCACTGCCCATAGTTTATTAAAGTCCCCACTGAAGATTCTTCGGATATTAGCGTGTCACTTGTGCCAGCATAAGAACTTGTTGGATACACGCCGTCTTGGAAAACAATCAATGATGTTTGCCCAGATGATCCTTCTGGTCCTGCTTGCCCTGTAGGTCCTGTTTGCCCACAACCTGCAGTAAATAAAAGCGTTAAAATAAAAGCAATAAAAAATATCTTCTTCAGCGATTTTTGACATCAATAAAGCAGTTTTCGACAGGACGATAAAGGACCAACTCAAAAGAGCAGCTCTTTCAATTCCCCTTAACATTGCGGAGGGAAACGGGCGAATTCACACAAGAGAAAAGAAACAATACTTTTATACGGCAAGAGGATCACTTTTGGAGTGCGTTCCAATAATTCAGCTGCTTAAGAAAATGGGGCTAATTGATGAAGAAAAATACTCGGAATTATACAGCTTGGCTGAAGAGACTAGCAAAATGTTATCCGGGTTAATTAAGTCTGTTAGATAAATTTGAGATAGTAGTTAGTTGTTAGTAGTAAGTTGTAAGTAGACTTATTCTTCTACTGACCACTTACGACTTACTACTTGTCCACTCACTCAACTGGCTCGTCCAAACTTTTGCCGAACCACCTGCCTGCCGGCAAGGCAGGTCCCTCTGATCATCCCGAACACCATTCACGGGTGCAGATCAAAGGATCTGGGGAGGTTGTGATCAATGCGCAGCGCTCTTCGCTCCCCCACACCCCCGCGAAGAGCGCTGCTGACTCAAACATGACCATCTAAGCCATCAATTATGCTTTTAGCGATGTGAAGAAGAATAAAATATGGGAGCGGCAAACGAGCATATCTGTAATCCATTAATCTCTTGATGGGCTCCGAAAAACAATTATTTAATACAAAGCCAGTATCATGAACATCGGCATGGCTTGCCTCATATTCATTGGCAATCCTCTTAATTAATTCCTCGTTTGATATTTGCTTTGGCTGGTTACCAAAAAACTCAAAATATGCTGCGGGCGAATCCATATATTTCGAAAAAGAAACCTTTGTTATTGGAATATTTTTAGATTCATTAAAAAGCAAGCTCAATTCTTCATTCGACAAACTTCGATAAATCAGAAAAAACTGGGCAAGCGTTAAATCGCGGTTCGCCTCAATCTTTACTAGCCCGCCCCAGGTGAACTGTTCAATATTTGGGCCGGACACGATTTCTCTGCCCTCCGCTTCTCCGGTAGCAATAGCAGAGGTTGTGATCCCTTCCGGTAAAAAAGCGTATGCGAACTCAGCGTTTCGAAAAATGGTCTTTAATTTATTGGTGACAATGCCTTTCTTAAAAACAGCTTTATTGTATACTGCTTCGATTCCATTTTTGACTTCCGTCCAAACCCGCAGTGCGTGAGCGAGATCTAAAAAAGAGATGCTATCATAGTGGCCTATGCTTTGAATATAATGCCTTTTTAGCCTTTCAAGTTGTTTCAAATAATCTGTCATGTTTTGATCTAAAAATGCGATTTTCCCGTAGCGTTAAGGCCTCCTCGTGAGTGTAGAGGGGCCTAATTTCTAAAGATTTTTCTTAAAGTATTCTCGTTGAAGTTTGCGTTGCTCGCGCCAAGTAAAAACCTTCTAACCACTACCTTTGTCAATAAAAGCAAGGGTAATAAATAAATTCTCGTGCCGCCATTAGCAGATTCAAAAACTGGCGACGCATCAGTCCCGATATCCATTGATGCCCCAACAGGCAAGGCGGAATTATGGGTTAACAGACATCTATAATCTTCATAAATAATCTTAATCTCAGCACTGCCAAGATTGAGGTTATAGAAATCTGGGTGATTCAGTATATTAAAGTGATTTCTTACGGAACCACCCACGACATAAGACCCGATGCTGTCAGCGGTCGCGAGCAATAATGTGGCGGCGGGCCAACCAAGACATCCGGCAGATCCCCAAATTCCTGGGTCTTTTCGATAGGATATCAATTGTTCGGCAGCAAGAACCATTTCCACTAATGATTCCTGCAACATAGATGAGATTGAATAATGAATTGCCATGAATTATCGCTCTAAAGCTATTTCTCTAGCTTTCGAATTTCTTCGGCACATACATCGACGACCTCATAACATTTCTTTCTCATTTCCTGCCAATTGTTAGGGTCGGAAAGATCCCTCTTATAAAAGGAGTTTAAGTAATTAACCAGTTCCTCAAACTTATCACTGTGATTCGTATCAAGATTGAGCCTAAATAAACCATTAACCTTCCATGTTTCTACCATTATCCGATGATAGCGATCAAATAGAGCCTGAAGCTGTTGATAGGCCATGAGATCGGTTGTTTTTAAATGGTTGGCATATGTAGGGTTATTAAGGAGCGCCTCTATCCCGTCTGTTTGCTTCGTTGCTTCCATAAATGCTTTGTTTTCGGAGGAAAATATCCTTATGATGCCCAACAACTCCGCAACACATTCGATTGCTTTATTATACGCAGCAAGCTTTCTGGATTTTATGTCCTCCCTGATTTTTACTTTTATCTGCCGAACAAAAATAAAATAGCTTCCTATGGCGGTCACCAGTCCGCCTACAATGGCAGAAAAAAACGATGAAATATTGCTCGAAAATAATGATGCGGCCTCGTTGGTCATTCAGCCACCCCCTTAAAAATTGAACGCTCTCGTTGGTTAGTTAGATTAAGCATAATATTTCTGAATCCTCTCCCTATCCTCGTTGTCCTTATCGCCTTTATAATACAATTCAACGAAAACGATTTTTTGCTCCGACTTGTGGAAGGCATAAATTACTCTAATCCCGCTCCTGGCCCCCTTGCCCTTTAGAGCTTTGCAAGCGAATTTCTTTACTTTAATAATTTCTTGTTGCGCGTCTAGGTTGTTCATTAAGAAGCTTGTTGGAGGCATGGCTGAAGGATAGGCGCTCAGGTACTTTTTCAACGTCTCCAGATCATCTTCGAGGCTTCTAAATCGTTTCGATAACTGTCTTAAATCTTTCTGAAATTCGGTTAGATATTCAAAATTCATCGCTATCCTCTTCGGGATAGCTCCTTACGGAATAGGCTGGGGTACGATAAAAAACGAGTTCATAATCTATGATCTCTTTATCTTCCGTTGCCTTCCAAGGGATATCCTCATGTGAATAGCCACTTATTTCAGTAGCTGTTTTATCAGAATGGGCTATTAAAACCTTATCGATGATTTCTTTCTCGCTAGCTTTCAGCTTATTTAGATCCGCTTTAACGAGAGGGATATATCTTTCTTGCGGATAACTACGATATTCCGCATTCAATTTTTGAATTTCCCCGTTTCTTTCCATTGAATCAACAAGCTTAGAAAACTCAACTGGGATTGGCCCATATTGAAGTTTCTTATACGTGGCGCCGGTCATCTGTTCTTCGTAGGTTTCATAGTAATTGAAATCAGAAAAATACAGGAGCTTATATAGCACGGTCTTGCCAATATTTGGCTTGCCGGCGCATTGCTCAAGTATGTAAAGCAGAACCTGCTTAAACTTGTCAATGTTTAGCTTGGGAATGGTTATACGCATATTCTGTTTAGGCGGATGGCGCAATTCTTTCGGCAATACTACCGCCGACTCCTTTTCTAGGCCCAAAATATAATCAGTCGAAACCTCGAATAATTTTGAAAAGGAGGCCAATTCCAAGCTGGAAACGCCCCTTTCCTCGTTCTCAATTTGAGAAACTGCTGAGCGGGAGATATCTAGCTTATCCGCCACATCTTCCTGGGATAAGCCCCTTTCTTCTCGTAATCGCTTCAGCCGGGAGGCGATCTCTTTTTGCTCGTTTTTACCCATTTTTATATGCCTCCTTAGTTGCATATTATATCAGGTGTTTGAAATCCTGTCAATATATATATCGAAAATCGAACAAGAAAACTTGCATTAATATTAATCATTCGTACGGCAAGGGCCATCCCTCGCTTCCCGGGGTTGAGGAGCGCGTGCTTATTGTGTCACCTGAAATGGCCGTGGTTCCAATTTGTGTGGCCACAAGGAAACCATTGGCTTCCTTAACGGGAAGAGAGGGGGAAGGGACGGAATTGCTGCATATGCGTTCCTTGAGCTTGCGGAGTTTATCTCCGATGTATTTATTGGGCAGATATTCAAGAAATGTTTTTGTTACTGATAACCAATTGTTATAGAGAATCCCATAATTCCACCGTTTTTCGGGGGCACTTCCTGCAATCCGCCTATATGTAAGGTGGGACAGCTCTAAATTGATCCGACTCTCTTGTTCCTTTATTGCTTCAGTTTTAGCAGGGCGGGTTTTATCCCACGAAGGCACAAAATCAACGGCCCGCGCATAATCATTAAATGATGAATGATAATAGAACTCATAAAGATTTCTCGCGTGCAACAGGAAACACTCCAATGCCATGTATTTGTCTGGATCAGAAAGCTGACGGCCTTCTTTCAATTTATGAAAAGAATACGCAAACATGGAAAATTCGTAATGAAAGTGCTCTTCCAGATCATCTTTTAACTGTTGGTCGGACCGTGTTACCTTTTTATGCATTATCCTCCACCACTCTAATCTCCCCTTCTTGGTCAAAATCATCTCTTAGCAATCTCGGTTCGGCAAACCTTAACATCTGTTTTGCGGCGTCAGGATAATGTTTCACCGCAAATGCGAGAAGAAAATCTCTCATTAATGCAGTTATCCCTTGAATAATGTATATCTCTGCTTGGATATGTTTTCTGTCGAATGAAATGCTAACCCACTTTTTCTGTATAGAACCGTCTTTAATAATGATTGCCATAGGGGTAGCTGGTGCAGCTATATCGTTCATGAATTCTCTGGCGGAACTCACCCATGCCTTCGAATGTTTCGTTGTGTTATATATTGTTGAGTTAATGTCTTGGCTCTCTGGTATCATTTTGAACAGGCGGATTAGTCTGTTCTGTATCTCATTTTTGAACGCGTCAAATCCCCCGGAGAGGATGCTGGAACATATCTCATTTTCATTGATCGGCAATCCGTGATGAGACAAAAAAGTATCAACGTTTTCAATTTTTGATTTTTTTGGGATTGACTTGGACTTTTTTATATCAACATTGCCAAGGTATTCATGCAGCGGGACATCTTTATCTTTTCTGTATAAAAGTGCGTGTAAAAACTGGGCCAGATTCTCATAGGATTCGTGTAATAACCTATGAACATTTATTGCCACGGCTTTAAACGCCAACTCGGTCAATGAATCCATAATAGCGGGCTGTTTTTTTGTAAGCTCCAAATACGGGGCGGCTCCATATAAATTTATGTTTATTGCAAATCTGAAGTAATCTATCAGGAATTTTTCTTCAAAAACCTTTTTCCCATCATCCATTTTGCGCCTTCCCTTGCAGAAAACTGAAATATGGGTGGTTATTTGCTCTCATTCCATTCCCTCCACCATCTTGATTTCCTCCTTCGTCAGCCTATATAGCTCATAAACAAGATCATCGATCCGCTTGTCGAGGAGGTCTATTTTTTTCTGATTTTGAGCTTTTTGTGCGGCAAGCATTTGATCAACCAACGCGACCATGTTGTTTTGCTGATCGCTATTAGGGGACGCAATCGGAATTTGCGCGAGCTGATTCGAAGCAATATGATTATTACTTGGGAAGCGTTTTCTAAAGAAGTAATTAATTAAATTGCTGTTTAAGGCCCCAAGAAGATATTTGATCTTTAACTCAGTTTTATTTGGTAAGGCATTAATTACATTTGTCGACTGCAAACAATAAAATTGTCGGTTGTCATAGGTAGCAATAATTCTCCGGAGCAATGTGATATTTCTTATTTCTTGCACAACCAGCTTCTCCGGCGAATCAAATATTTCTCTACGCCGAGGAGCGTCTAATACCTCAGAATCATAATAAACAAACAGCTGATCAGTCAATGACTTGTATCTGCCAACTTCTTTGCCTCCAGCAGCATGCTTCCAAATATTCGATTTCTTAGAATTCGAAAGGTACCTTGCATTATCCCCTGTACGTAATCCCTGATTAATCGAACAAATATCCCCCAGCTTAACATCCATTCCATTGAGCCTAGCAATAAGCTTTAATTCATTTGGTGAAATATTAACATTCCAAGCATATTTGGGGCCAATAGACCACTCCTTCTGATTAATTGTGAAACTTTTTAATGGGGCAGGAAAGATTTCCGAGTTAGTAGATACTACCCGCGTTGACCTAGAAGCTACTTTTTGAGCAATGAATATCATCGTCTCATTCCTTGCCCCCTGAAAAACATTTGGGCCAATGTCAACAACGCTAGATAGGTATGAATTTTCAAGAACGCACTTTCTAAGTTTTGAAAATGAATCATTTGCCAATAACGTATGTGGGACAATAAAAGATAGCGCCCCCTTCCGCTGAAGCAATTCAGTTATCGATTTCTCAATAAATAACCCATAAACATCAAAGCGATATTCTGAAGTGTCATAACTATCAAAGAAGTAATCCCGCTCAACACCAGAAATTTCTGTAATAAAAAGGTATGGCGGGTTTCCTATCACGCAATCAAACCCACCCCGAGCCATTATCTCGCCAAAGCCCTTTCCCTTATCATTCCAGTCAAAAACATTGATCTTTCTCATTGCTTCATCGTTGAAAAGGGAGAGATTCTTGCCTTTGTAAAAGTCAGGGCTAATAAGCGAATTGCCGCACTTTATGTTATCCGAAAGATTGGGAAGAAGCTTTACATCGCTGTGCTTGAAGAGCTGGCCAGCGCTCTCGTCGCTTTCGCCCTCCATCAGCTTTAGGAGAAGGGAGAGCTTCGTAACCTCTACCGCTTGCGCGTCGATATCAACTCCGAAAATATTGTTCAGGAGTATTTTCTGCTTTTCCTGAATGGTCAGCCGATACGAGTTTGCGTGCGCTTGGAAGATATTGCCGTTCTTGATCGCCTTGTTTATATTATCCCTTTTCGTGTAATAGGCGAGATGGTGATTTAGGAGATAAGAATACGCGCCCAAAAGGAACGAGCCGGACCCGCACGCAGGATCGAGGATCTTCAGCTTCTCGATCTCTTTTGGAGCGGCGCCTTTAGCCTTTTCGCCAACCGTATTCTTTACAATATAATCAACGATATATTTCGGGGTGTAGTAAACGCCGCCGGCCTTTCGTACTTCCGGCTTCTCTTCGATCTTCGCCTGATGTCCCTCTGTGAGCCGTATAGTTTTCCCGAGGAATTGTTCATAGATATTGCCGAGTATCTCCACCGGAAGGACGGAAAACGCGTAGGGGCACTCGGGATAATATAAGCCGGAAATGATGTCGCTCAGAACATCATCATCGATATAAAGGTCATTAATAAAGGCCTCATGCTTAAAAAGCTCGCTGTTGTATTTTCTGTTCGCCTTGTCGAAGTACTCGGCCAAAAGCTTAAATACATCCTTCTCGCGCTTGCTTATATTGAGAAGGTTTTCATACAACTCGATGCCCTTTTCCTCGGCAATGCGGAGGAAGATCACCCTGTCGATTATCTTCTGCACCGCCATGTTAATGCCGCCTATGTCGGCCCGCTTGTTGTTCCTGGCGATGTTCTTTGCCAACTCGCTTCTCCAGGTTTCAATGAGCTTGAGGAATTCCTTATCAAGCTGGGAGGTGCCCTTCTTCACGCCGGAGCCAGTTATATAGTCTTTTATACTGCCTTTCCTGACGTTTTCTTTTGCCAGCACGCCGTAGAGGAAATCGAACTGTTTCTCGTATTCCTCATAGGTGCAGTAGAAGAGCCGGGCCACGGAGGGCTTGTCGTTTTTGCTTGGCTTTACGGTCGTATCATAGATGGCGAATTCGTGAAAATCGGTCAGTATTGATATTTTCAGCCCGGCGGAATGTCCGTATCTGCGAAGCTGAAAGGCAGGGGGGATCGCTTCTTTTATGTTAACCGAGGGTTTCTTGGCTTCCACATAGAAAACAATGTCGCTCCCGATACGAAAGCTAAAGTCAGGGCTTTTCTGCGCGCCGGAAATTTCGAGGTTGTCCTCTATAACAACATCCCTGAATTCCTCAATCGCGCCTTCCTCGTTGCTTATGTCCCAGTCGAAAAGCTCGAAGAATTTGTTGAGATAGTCGGTCCTGATCCTCTGTTCTTTGTATTCGGCAGCCTGATACTGATCGTAATTTTTTTTGAATGTGTCGACAAGCTTTTTAAGTGCCTGCCGTTTTTCGTTTATGTCCTTAATGATCGCCATACCTATTTATTCCACACCCCGCTAAAATCCTATCAATATTGTCGAAATTCTATCACTCCACCACATCAGTAGCAAGACAACCGAGATTGATCAAACCACCTCAGCGGGCGCCATTATAAGAGTGGGGGAGCAAGGTGGGCGCCCGCTGGCTGGGAAAGGGGATGATCAGAGGAACCTGCCTTGCCGGCAGGCAGGTGGTTCGGCAAAAGTTTGGACGAGCCAGATTAAAATCTCCGCAAACTATCGTTTGCAATGGGCGGCTTGGAGGCGTCCCGAGCGTAGCGAGGGACTGCCGACAAGCCGCCTCATCTTTGGCTAAAGAGGGGCTATGTTCCGCCGAAG
>Ga0180433_10001808_pt1 | contig 34900 bp, 26 predicted proteins | sample SS_ome_8_FD_132980 | JGI IMG/M metagenome (GOLD analysis project Ga0180433, IMG submission 132980) | Hypersaline lake sediment archaeal communities from the Salton Sea, California, USA - SS_1_D_1 metaG | ecosystem: Environmental > Aquatic > Non-marine Saline and Alkaline > Hypersaline >...
AAAAAAAAGAAAAAAGAAAAAAATTAAGTTAACACAGTTAAAATTCCTAAACTTGATGTGTACAATACTAAACCATCAACAATTAGTGTCCATCGATATCGTACGATAATATCTCCAACAGAACAGTTTAATAATCCATTAAGGCCAATAATTTCCCCTGAATTTAGATCAATATTATCTATAATCGTAAAGTTTACACCATAATATTGAATAGGCCCATCAAAGAAACTAAATGTACTATTGACAGTTGAATAGGCGGGTGGAACATCAATAAAGAAATCAACTCCAGGTACAGCTGTATATACTGTTAAATTAACGATGATGTTCTGTAAAGGAGAGGCTGAAAAGTTAGTGTTGAAATTCTCTATTTCTATTCGGAATGCAGCTGGATCCGAGGGAAAAATCATGGATTCTTCAAGTTCAAAATCAAAGGATATCGGTAATAAGTTAACAGTTATAGTTAAATTATTTGAGAATTTGGTTCCGTAATCATTGCTTGAAATAATATAAAAATTATAAACCCCGTTTGTTAAGTCATTGATTTGAAGGTTCCTTTGAGTTGCAGGTAGATCTTCAGCTATAAGAGTGCTATTTTGATATACTGAATAACTATCAGCAAAATCAGACGCACTCCAATTGAGTAGAAAATTTCCATCGATATCAGGAGTTCCTGCGGTTGAAAACAGAGAAAAGGCACCAGGTGGGAAGTTTTCCAAATCAGAATAAGCATCAAAGGCGTCACTTCCATAACCCACTTCTCTGGTAAACGCTTCAACGAATCCTGCCAATTGCAGTTCTTGCAACCCCTCTACATCACTGTAGGTAGGAATATAATAGTATATTGAACCCCCAAGAGGATAAATCAAAGTGTTGCCATTACGCCGGTTAATAACGGTAAAAAGTACTTGACTTGCTTCAGAAGTATAGGTATCTCTAGCGGTTTTTGGACCAATAAGTTGTTCTTGGGCACCTCTGGTATTATAAAATATTGCTTCTCCAAAATGTGTACCATGACGCACTATATACATACCAGCTAAGGTTCTGGCTTCTACTCCTTGATATTCAACTAAATCTAATCCAACATATTCGATTCCTTGTCCAAGATCAGTTTCAATATAGAACAAGTCGCCTTGTTCTGGTCGTTCATGGAAATCATCACCCCTTCTCCAAGTAGTTGGATTATCTACATGATAAATATAGTTAGCTTCGAGTTGAAGTTCAAATAAATCTTCGGGATAGCGCAATTGCTGATTAAGCCAAGCGGGCGCATCTTTCCAATCATACTTTTGGGTATAGACTTGCCAGAGAAGATATGTTGGGTCTGTAGTTGTTTCAAGTGTAGGGTTTCTATAAAACTCCATCTCACCACTTTCTACATCAATAAGAGAAATCCCAAGAAATCTCATTATTGGAAACATCGCATATGAGCCAACGTTAAGAGAGGTATAGATTGAGACCGCATAATACATTTTACCATTGAGACTGTCAAAGACCAGATAAGGATCATTATCAATTCTCAACCCCGGAAGCAATATTGCTGAAACTCTGTCTCTTACATTGCGATTGATCAAATATGCGTGTTCTTCTTGAAAAACATAACCCCATAATCCAAATCCTGCAGTATACCAAAAACCTTCTAGTCCAGTAAGTACTCCATCGGGATCGCCGGTATAATTGTATTTATTGTTCGGAATCCCGGCACCCCATTCTGTACCAAGTAAGATATCATTATCATAGGCTCCTAAACTACTATAATATCCTTGCTGTTCCAAAAAACGTTGACTTTCGGATTCACCAAAGAAGATTGGATAATCTTCTGCTACTCCAAATATTTCTGAAACATTTACAAGTTTTCCTGATGAAGAATTTAGTGCTAAAAATCCTTCCACGTGATCATACAATTCTGTATTAGTTGCTACGGGATCTCCTTCAAATTGTGATATTCTTACCGTTTTTGGAGCCACCCAGTATTCTCCACCGTCAAAATAGACGATATCCGAATCTGCGAGACCTTCGAAAGTAGTTCCAATTTTTGCTGCGATAAATTGAACTGCATAATCTTGATCATACTGTCGAATTTGATTAAGAATATCTTGATCTGAAGTGTTTGATGCGATCTTTGATAAAGTAAAATTTTCAATAGGTCTATCCTCAAACATATCTAAACCTGCACAATCTGAGGTCCATTGAACTTCTCTTTGATATTTTCTAATCCATTGTTGTTCAATCCACACATCCGTTTTATTCAAATTGATATATGTACCTATACTGATGAATAAGGGGGTGACCACCAATATAACCAATACAATTCCGATAAAACCTAACTTTTTCCAGTTTTGTCTTTGTATTATAAATTTTGTTGAATCTCGTCTATAGATAATTCTACCAAAAATATATAACGTAGAACCAACAGCGATTAACCCGATGAAACCAAATATTAGAGCCCAACTTTGGGTAATATTGATTCCATCTAAAGATAAAGTAGGGAGTGCAAAGAAACCAAGGCCAAGCAACAAGCCTATAACTATTATTATATTTGATAAGACATAATAATCATTTCGTCGCAAATAAAAATTTTTAGTAATGTTTAAAATCGCACGAAATATCAGAACTCCAAGAATGAAATTAATGATTGGTATTATCAAGTTGCTATAGATAAAGATCGTGGTATAATCGCTACTTGTAGGATCAAAAATTACATTGAATGCATCGGTTAAAATCGTAGGAGATATTTCTAACTCTCCATTTTCAAGTAAATAAACTACCCATGAGAAACCTTGGTTATTGGAATCTAATAAAAATCCGAATAAGTAAAATATAACAAAACCGATTGTCCACCAAAAAAGTATAGATTTCAGATAAGAAGGTTTTCCAAATCGTAGTTTAGTACCAATCATGCTTAGCAGGGTCTTATCAGGGGGAAGACACATAATTATACTGCCAATTAACCCTCCGATTAACGCAGTTTTATTAAAGAAGAACCGAGTCGACCAAAAATTAAGCAAGAAAATATCTACAAAATTAGCATTAGCCTTATTTTGATAGAGTTGTATTTGTAGATTGATGGGGGCGAACCAAGAAGGAATCAACCAAAAGAATATGATTATAAGTGCAATGACTACAATAGGAATAGAGTAAAGAAGATATTTTCGTAATCGAGGCTTTTTATTTAATGGTTTATATCTAAAACGTCCATCATTTTCAATATTAGTATTTGCCATAGAAATTCAATTAAATTTTTTGTATTTTTAGGTAAGATATTTTTTATACTTAAAATTAAAAATATTGACAAACATTAGATTCTATAATAGTGTAAAATTATAGAATGCTTTAATATAAGAAATAACTACCCTTATTAAGGATTCTTCTTATAATATTAACGTGAGGGAATATGGCTAAGAAAAAGAAAATCAGAGAGGAATTTGACGCAGTATTTAAAAGCGGAAATGAAAAAGCCATAAAGAAGATGTTAGATAAATATCCATGGTTATTATCTGAAGTATCAAGTGAAATGGAAAAGGATATGGGAGATCAACAGCAAGTTGTCGCTGCTTTGGGGGTTATGGAAGATGAACTTGGAAGTGCCGTCCCAGTGGATGAAATAATATTTAGCTTAAAGCTAGATTTTAATATTCGATTAGATGATGAAGAAGTATTAGAAATTTTAAAGAAAGTCGAAGAATTAGGTTTAGTGAAGCGTAATACTGATGGATGGACGCTAACACGTGAAGGGGGAAGAATATGTGATGAATTTTTAAATAAGAACCTAAACAACTATTCTTAAATTTATAGATTAAAGCTGATTTTCAAATTTTAAACTATTATGTAATACATTTAAGGTTTAACTAAAATTATTTTAATAATAAACTTATCAAATTATTGTGTTCATTAGTTTTTTTTAGTTCTCGAAACTTTTTGGTATTTGGTGATAGAAATGGAGGAAAAAAACAACAAAAAAGAAAATGATGAAGGTCCTGATTTAACAAAAGACGCGTTTTTCTCAGATATGGAAGATATGGAAGAGGAAATCGCCTCCGAAGCATATAGTATTGTAGAGCATGCATTGTCTCTTATTGAATCTGGCTATTTTGATGATTCAATTGAAGTTCTTCGCCAAGCAATTGGATTATATGAACAAATTAATAGAGAAGCAGAAATTAACTCCTTAAAAGCTAAAATAGCTGATGTATACATACTAAAAGAGCAAGCATTTAGGAAGAAGGAAGGGAAAGAAATTACAGGACCAGCAGAGCTGTCTTTAGAAGCTTCACAATCCGAAGATTCAAGAGAACAATATGAAAAGATGGCTAATTTGTTGGAGAATGCGATTCATTTAATAAGTTCGGATCAATTTGATCAAGCATTAGATAAATATGATGCTGCAATGTTAATTTCTCAAAAATTAGATGATGAGGTTAAAATTGGGGAAATAAATAAGCTAATTGAAGAGTGTTATAATAAAAAAGCAGAATTTCTCCGTGAAAAACGAAAACAAGAGGAAGCGAAGGCGGAAAGTAAACTTTCAACAGAAGAACTGAAAATGGAAAAACTTAAAGCATTTGAGGAAGCTAAACAGAGAGAAGAGAATCTATCAAATGAAGCTTTTGAGATAATCGGTAAAGCTTCAGATTTAGCGAAAATTCATCAGTATGATAAGGCAATCAAACTATATCTTGAAGGAGCTTCACTCTTTGATCAAATTGGATGGAAGAATGAAAGTAAAAAAATTCATGAGACTATTTCATATATGGAAAAGGAAAAAGCGAAACATTTGCAGGAAATTGAAAGGATTAGAGCTCAAGAAAAAAAAATTCTGGAACAGCAAAAAAAGCCAAAATTGGTTGAAAATGCTGTTGTTCAAGAAGTAGAAATTAATCAAGCCCAAGCTGAGAAAATGGCTCAACTAAATGCCAAGAAGCAAGAAGACGAACAATTTCGAAAACAAATTTCTGAAATGGCTAATACAGCTGAAAAATTAGCGAGAGAATATGACATAAACATGAAAAAGGCAATTAAAAAGGGAAAGTTAATAGAAGAATGTATTTATCCAAGGGTGATTCAAATTTATGAAGACATTAGGAAGAAAGTAGAGGAAAGGGGATGGATGGATCAAGCAGCAATCTATAGCACTCATATTAAAAAATACAGAGATCTTTTAGAAAAAGATAAAAGAATTCGGCAAATTGAAAAAGACAAAGCAAGGAAACAAAGAGAATATGAAGAATTACAGCGGGTAAAAAAGCCAGAGATTTTAAATGACTCACGAATAGAATATGTTCATAAAGAAGAAGAACGTAATGGAGAAATCAAAGATCAGATCGAATTTATGGCTAACAAAGCAGAGCAAATGGCCCGTGATTATGAATCACAATTTAAGAAGGCAATAAAGCAAGGTGATTTAACAATCGAATCAAAATATCCGAATGTGATAAATATCTATTCAAGAATCATTGCTATGGCTAAAGAAAAAGGATTAAGCGAAGAAGCTGTAATTTATAGTACTCAAGTCAATAAATATAGGCAATTGTTGGAAAAAGAAAATAATTTAAGAGAAATAGAAAGGCAGAAGCTAGAAGAGAAGAAAATTTTTGAAGAATCTCTAAAATTATCACCTGAGAAATCTTTCGATCCCACCAAAGTAAAGGAATTAGAAAAAAGGCAAATGAAAGAGTTAAGTGATCAAGCATTTCAAGAGGAGATCACTACTTTAGTTAATAAAGCAGAAAAGTTGGCTCGTGAGTACGAGATTAATTTAAAGAAAGCATTAAAGGAAGGTAAATTATTAGAAAAAAATCCTTACGAGGAAGTTATCGATATATATACTAATGTCAGAAATAGCCTCCTTTCGAAAGGCTGGGAACAACAAGCCACAATTTATCTTAATCAAATTAAGATATATCAAGAGAAATTAGAAAAAGATAAAAAGCTAAGAGAAACAGAACTCAAAAAAAGAAAGAAACAAGAACAATATGAACAGTTTAGAAAAATGGATCAACAGGGGCCCACAAGTGAACAAGAGCTCGGCAAGGTGGCTCAAAACCAAATTAAACCAGAATTAGAGGGGCTCGATTCAAAATTCGAAATTGAAATTGATTCAATGGTAAATCAAGCTGAGAGAATGGCTCGAGAATATGAAGTGGGAATTAAAAAAGGAAATTTTGATTTAGAATGCCCATATCCAGAGATCATAGAGATTTATAAAGAAATTAGAAAAAGGGTTTATGCGCGAGGTTGGCATGGGGAAGCAGAGTTATATAGTAATCAGATTAATATTTATCAAGAAAAAAAGCAAAATGATATTAGATTACGTGAATTAGAGGAGGAAAAACGTAAAAAACAGATATTATATGAAGAATCAATGAAAGTTGGCCAGAAAAAAGACTCCACAAAATTTATCGCTTTAAAAGCAAGAGAGGAGGAAAAAGATGAAACTGACATTATTTTCAATCAGGCAATGGATTTGATCAATAAAACTGAAAATGAAGTAAAAAGTTATGAGTTAAGCTTAAAAAAAGAAATATTAACCATTAGTAGTCCATATGAAATCGCAATTGAGAACTATGAGAAGGCAAAAAAATTATTGCTTCAAATTGGTTGGAAGAATGAAGCTTTAAAGTTAAACGATACTATAAATCTTTATAAACAAAAAAAGGCTCGAGATGATAATTTAAGAAAAAGCGAAATGGAGAAATTAAAAAAGGAGACACGAAAACCCCAGGTCGCCAAAAAGATCGAAAAAGGTCAATTATTTGCTGAAGAAGAAAAAAGAATAGAATTAGAGAAGCTAAAACAGCAAAAGTCAGAAGAAGCTGATTTTGTCTTTGAATTAATCAATCGCGCAGAAAAAATGGCTCAAGAATATGAAGTAAGGAAGAAAGGAGATATTCTTAGCTTAAAATCTCCATATCAAGAGATCATCAATATTTATAAGGTTGCACAAGAAAAATTTAAAGAGATTGGATGGGTGGAACAAGCTTCTCAACTGGTAAATACGATTAATCATTATAAAGAAAAAATGGAAGCGGATGAAAGATTAAGATATTTAGAGCGTGAAAGAATTAATAAGGAACAGGAGGAATTGGAAAAGTTGAAGCTAGAATCAAAAATGGCTAAGGAGGCAGAAGAGGATTTAAAAAGGCAAAAAGAAAAAGCCCTTGAGTTAAAAAAAAGGCAACAGTTAGCATATGAAGCAAAGAAAGATCAAGCATTTAATTTTATGGACCTTGCTAAAAAAGAACTCGGGCAGAATAATTTTGATAAAGCAATTAATTTTTATAAAGAAAGTGAGAAAATTTTTTCCGATATTAATTGGCCAGAGGGCATACGGATGATAAATGAATCTATTGGCATTATTAAAAGAAAAAGAGAGAAATTTGAACAAGAGCAAAAATATATTGTGGAACGAGAATTAGAAAGAAAAAGATTGGAAAAAGAAATTAAGCAGCAGATATCCAAAGCCGAAGATCTTAAGAAAATGCAAGAAGAGCAAAGGAGACAAGAATTTTTAGAACTTCAAAAAGAAAAAGAACGAGAGAAAGAAATTGCAGAACAAGCCTATAAATTACTGGAAGAGGGTACTAAATTAAAAGATAAGAAGAAGTTTGAGCAAGCATATGAAAAATATATTATGGGAAGAGATTTATTTAATAAGCTTGATTGGCAACATGAGGTAAGTCGTATTAACAACGATTTACTCTTCATTCTTAAAAAGGAAATGAAACAAACTGAAAAAATTAAGGAGAGGCAAGAGAAAAAGAAGGAAGAACAAAAAGAATTGGAAATATTACTGAAAGAAGCGGACTTAAAGCAGCAGGAACTTGAAAAGATTAAAAAAGAAGAGAAGAGAAAACAACGGGAAAAAGTAATCGAAGAAGAGATGGAAAATGCTAATTCTGTTATAAAAGACCTCAAATATAATGAGGCAATTTTGAGACTCAAACGTGTAATTAGGAAGCTAGAAAAAACAGGAAACAAAAAACTGATTAAACAAATAAAAAGTAAAATTGAAGTCTTAGAGAATGCAAGTCAAATTCCCTTAATTGCGATTGAGGATATTGAGAAAAGTGAATACCGCGACCAATATAAATTTGCTTTTAGAGCATTAGATAAAGCTCAATTATCCCTTTCAAAAAACCTATTTATGAGGGCTATTTCAGAATTGAATGAAGCAGTTTATAATCTAGAGGAAACTAAATTAGGAGATAAGTATATTCCGATTCTTGAGGATAAAATTAGCATATATAAAAAAGAGCTAGGAATAGAAGAACCAGTTAAGGCAAAAGAGGAAAAACCTGAACCAAAAATAGGAAGTGATGATTTAAGAGCGAAGATAGCCGAAAGAAGGGCAGAAAGGCGGAAAAAAATACGAGATTTAATGGAAGACTAAATCGACTTATAACTTCATATAAAGAATTATAAGATTAAAAAGAATAAAAAAAGAAATTATATTAATTCTTTAATCCCATTTACTATTTCTGATTCGATAATTCCCGGGTTTAAATTTCTTTTAACCGACTCCTCAATGAGATATTCTGTTTTAATAAGATCTCTAATACCTACTCGAATTGCTTCGCTCCGGTTTGGAAACTTTCCTTCCGCAACTAATATTTCTAAGACTTTCAAATAAGATTCGGGTAAGTTTACTGAAATAAGTTTCATTATTCACTACACCAATATTTTTTAATCATATTATGAGGATATATATTAACATATAACAGAGGTGATATATAAAGATTTCAATGGAAATTGACCCCAAGTATTCCGACAGAAATAATTTAACACATCTAAGTAAGAAGAAATATCACGGTTTATTAGTATTCCATATATAAATAGAGATTTTTAACTTTCTAAGATTCTCTGTAATTTTCCTTAAAACATATCGAAAAATATTTATACCTAGCATTATATGTAACACCTAATATATAATACTTATATAAATAGAAAATTAAAATTTGAGAAATTATGGCTGACATTGAAGCTCAATTAAGAGAGCATTTGAAAAATGGGAAAGATTGGGAGAAAATGGAAACTCCAGTGAAAGGAGTAACCGTTGTTAAAGTACCCGCTACGAAAACTAGACCTGCTCTGCTATTTTTAGAAGTTAATCCGATAAAAGAAGATGGTAAACCTATGAAACGCAAAGGACTATTTGTCGGATCGAAGGAAATGCTTATAAAATTCGGAGAAGCGCTGAATGATGATAAAGTGTTTCAACTAATTGGAGAAATTGAAAAAGTGAATCCCGAACGTTCCACAAATAATGCTGCGAAAAAATTAAAAATGTAATTTTACCTTCTGAATAAATCTTTTTTTATCCTCAGAACATAAGCTCAAGTTATTTACTTGAGTAAATTTAAATTCATAAAGACTTATTTTTAATTATATTATTATTTAATTATTTTGTTAAAATTAGAAAATAAATAACCTTATAATTTAAGGAGATATAAGATGGAAGAGGATGGCAAGCACTGTATTCAATGTGGTGGAGATACATTTCGTTTAGTGCATGATGAATGGATGTCAAGAACTTTTCGCTTTGTTGAGAATGGTCAATTAAAGATGTGCGATGGTTGTGGAGCTAAATATTTAGTATGTAAAAAATGTGGCTCACTCTTTACCCGAGTACATCCTGCTTTAGAGGCGTGGGAAGTTAATCAAAAATGCCCTGCTTGTGGATATGAAGATCCGGAAGTAAAAGCATGGGATGGAGTTTCTGCCCGATAGCATAACAATTTACCTTCATATTTCTTTTTTAATCTGTAACTTAAGTTTTCGTAAGCATTTCTTTTTCACGAATCAATTCTAAAAATAATTAAGATTAGCATTATCTTCCAGAAAGAAATATAATAAATAATTAATTATTGAAGAGAATTAAACAAAATTAATTCAGAAAATTTAAATTTTGAGTTAGCAAATAGTGTGTTAACATAAAAATTAATTCATTCTTTTAGTAAAATCATGAATAGCGTAAAAATTGAGATTGCCTCCCCAGAACATATTGAGTCTTTAATGAATTTAACTAAGGAATTGGTCGAAGGTCTTGGTCAAACATTTGAACCAAAGAGATTTGACTGGGGAATACGAAGAAGATTATATGATCCATTACAACGACACGGGATATTAATTGCGGTGGATGATGATAATGAAAATGAGGTAGTGGGCATGATAATAGCGGAGTTAAGAATCGATCCATTTGGATCTTCTGAGGGATATATTAAGCAAGTCTTTCTCAAGGAGGAATATCGAGGACAAGGTATTGGAGAGCTTTTACTAAAGAAAGCTATAGAACATTTAAAAAAGATAAAAGTAGAAAAAATTAAAGTTAATATAAAAGAAAAAGCTCAACCAGCCGCTAATCTTTATTCAAAAATGAATTTTAAGAAAGTATATGAAGTATTGGAATTAGATTTGTCGAATAAATCCTTAGATGATTAATTTATGATTTTTGATGAAGATCGTCCTTGGGTTGAAAAGTACCGCCCTACTTCATTTGAAGAAATTGTAAGCCAAAATATTGCAATAAATAATCTAAAGGAATTTGTGGACCATAAAAGTATGCCTCATATGATTTTCACTGGTCCTGCGGGTACTGGTAAGACAAGTACCGCTTTAATAGTTGCTAAAGCAATCATAAAAGATGAACTCTATCATAGAAATGTTTTAGAATTAAATGCTTCTGATACTGTGAGAATGTCATATGTAAGAAATGTTATAAAAACATTTGTTGCTCAGAAAATGATTTTAGATGATACTAACTTAAAAGTCATAATTTTAGACGAGGCTGATAATATTCCTAATCAAGTTCAGCAAGCTTTAAGGAGAATAATTGAGAAATATTCTGAGAACGTTAAATTTATTTTATTATGCAATTATATTAACAAAATTATAGATCCGATCATATCACGATGTGCAGTATTCAGATTCATCAATTTATCCAAAGAAAAAATTATTGAGCGTTTAAAGCTAATCGCAGAAAAAGAAAAATTGCAGATCCCCAGGAATATTGAAGAAAAATTCTATGAGACATTATTCTTCATTTCAGGAGGCGATTTGAGAAAAGCGATAAATACACTTCAGATGGCTGTGGCATTGGATTTAATAGAAAACTTAAATTTAGATGAATTATTGCGAATATCGGGTTTTTTAGATAGAGTGTCTCTTGATCATTTAATTAAAGTTATTAATGAGCAAAATTTCGAGAGTGCTCGATCACAAATTGAAGAACTTGAAAAAATTGATAGCCGCAATTTAATTCGACAGCTAAATGTAAATCTAAATAAATTAAACATTCAAACCGCTAGTTATTCTCTACTCCTGTCCAATTTCGGTGATATTGACTACAAAATCAGTCAAGGTGCTAATGAGAAATTACAACTAACAGCATTATTGGCCACGATTATTGAAAGTATAAATTAAATAGAATTTAAAATTAGGTTACATATATGAGTGAAGAGATTCCTATCTGGAGAGTTAAATATTTACCACAGAGATTAAGTGAGATATGTGGCAGAACTGAATTAATAAATAGATTATCTAAAGTAGTGAAAGAGAGAAACTTCCCTCATCTATTATTCATAGGACCAGAAGGAAGCGGCAAAACTACGATAGCGACACTTTTTTCCCAAGAATTTTTGGGTAAGTATTTTAAAAGCAATTTTCAGAAAGTATATGCAGATATGCCCTTAACTAGCGAGGAATTAAAGCAAGCTCGCTCTGATGCATATGTATCAACAAGTAAAATTGGAAGTTTGGCGGGAAAGAAAATAACTACTCCAGCGTTCATTCAAGTAAAAATAAAGCCATTTATCGAATTAAAAGCATTAGGCGATGTTCCTTTCAAAATACTAATCGTGAAAAATTTTGAAGCTTTAGGTTCGAATCAACAAGCTTTTAGACGATTGATGGAAATTTATGGGAAAAACTGTCGGATGATATTAATAACGACTAAAGTATCAGCTATAATTGATCCAATTATTAGTCGATGCCAAATCTTTTTAATTTCTCCTCCCAAATATGAGGCTTTTAAGGATGAAATTCTAAAAATCATCGATCAAGAAGAAATTGAGATTGAAGAAAACAATATTAAACTCCTTTATAAAATAACAAAAGGAAAACTTGCTTATGCTATCGATTTACTACAATTATCAAGCATTAGCGGGGGTATGATTGATAGTAACATATTATACCATAATCTAATGGATTCTCAGACTAATTTAGTACGAAATTTATTATTAATATGCTTAAAAGGGGACTTTTTGAAAGCGAGAGATCTTTCAAGAAAAATCCAATCAAATTATAAATATTCTTCCCAAGAAGTATTTAGCTTGATGTTAAAAGAAATGTTTAAGCTTCCTTTAAGTCGATATGCACGAACTCAAATTATTAATCATATTGCTGATGCTGATTTTAGGGCAGTTGATGGAATGGATATAGACATTCAGATTTCTAACTTATTAGCTAAATTGTGTAATTTTGCTGAGATTTTATAGGTGATAAAGATGTTAGACAAATTAGGTCGTCCGTGGGTTGAGAAATATCGCCCCAAGTCCGTGAAAGAGATGGCAATTCCTCAGGCTAAGGTAAGTAGGCATAAAGTGGCATTAGATGAGGAACTAAGGATGTTTATAAAAAACTTCTTCATTGAAATCCATAAAGTTAATGAAGAAAATAAAAATATTCGAATCTATAATAGAACGGTTGAGGAAAAGAAGCAAAAGAAAGAATTAAGAGTTCCACCTGAAAAATCAGCAATTTTATTGGAAGGTCCACCAGGTGTAGGGAAAACTTCGATTGTATATGCCTTGGCTAATGATTTAAATATGGAAGTTATTGAAACCAATGCTTCTGAGACGAGAACTAGAGATGCATTAGAATCAAAATTAAAGGAAACTGTAAAGTCAAAGGGAATTATGGATTTTATAGTTCAATCCAAAGATAAACTTATCTTAATAGACGAAGTTGATGGTATTTATGGAGTAACTGATCGAGGCGCTGTTCCAGCAGTTTTAGATCTAATTGAAAATACTCAATTCCCTATTATAATGTGTTCAAATGAGTATAAGAGAAATCTCCAACCTCTTTATAATAAAGTTAAAAAAATAGAGATAAATCCATTATCAAAGGATGAGATCCTTAAAATTGTAAAGCGTATCTTGAAAAAAGAACAGATTAATAATTTAAGCCCAAAGGATTTGGATTTTATAATTGAAAAAAATAATGGCGACTTGCGAGGAATTATTAATGATCTTCAAGGGATTTGTCAAGGAGGTTTAGAGGCTGACAATAGTGAATTATTATCTCAATTATACCGAGATAGTAATGAAGAAATTTTCTCTTTGATAAGAGAGTTATTTCAAGATGCGAGAACACTAGAGCAAGCCCGTAGAATTACCGATAAATCAGATGTAGATTATAATTTTCTCTATAAATGGGTTAATGAAAATTTACCAACTTTTATCAGGAAAAATAAGGAGTTAAAAATTGCTTACGAAAATTTATCACTAGCCGATGAGATATTTGGGCGAATCCGAAAAAACCAATATTGGTCACTTTTGCCCTATTTTTATGATCTTTTCTCAGGAGGCGTCGTTTTAGCAAGAAAATATCACCCTGAAAATGAAGGTTTTCGAAGAATTCATTTTCCTCGATTTACTTCAACAGGTTTCTTTTCTTTAACAGTCGCAGAACGATCGTTTGTTGACAAAGTTAAAGAGAAATATGATATCTCAGAAGTCGAGATTATTCAGAATTTATTGCCATTTTTAAAAAAACTAACATCGGATTCTAGAAAACTTATGAAACTCGTTAGTGATTGGTTCGACTTAGATGCAAAGGAAAAAAAGTTATTAAAAAATTAAACTACCCATAAATTAGTAGTTAAAATGTGTGAAGATGTGAGCTATATTTTAGCTTTTCTTTAATGATTTTATAGTAATCTTATTATATATTGTCCCAAAAGTTTGAATATTATAAATTGGTTAAATGGAAATACAATATTTTCATTGGAAGGTTCATATTTTATAATTTTTTTATACTCAAATAACTCATTAAATTTATAAATCGATTATAATTTGACTAATCTAATAAATATTAGGAAAAAAATAATGATTTGAATGACAGATCTAGAAGAAAGAAGTTTATCTGAAGAACAAGAATCCTTTATGAGCTTAAGATCAAGATTAACAATACAAATTGTAGGTGCTGCGTTATTTAGTGCGCTTTCTATCGTGATTGGGGCTTTGTTAACGCCCACTTTAACGAATACAATACGTATTCCAGGTTGGTTTATTGCCATCATTGATTTAATCTCTTTAGTTTGGGTTACATGCTTTTATTTATTTGGCGCAAAGGCGGGGATCCTATGCTGTATAATTGGAACCGTGGGATTAATGCCTTTTGATCCCTCAGCGCCAATTGGACCGTTAATGAAGTTAGCAGCGACCATATCATTAATAAGTGTTCCAATTTTGTTTCTAAGATTATATAAACGTGATGGTGTAATTAAAAAAAGCCAAAAATTGAAAAAGCCGCATAATATTATAGTTTATGGAGCACTAGGAACATTTTTAAGAATAATTGTCATGGTCATCTTAAACATTATAGTATTTTTGACAGTATTCTCGCTTTTTCTTGACCAAGTTAGTTTAGAATTTTTAGGACTGCCTCAGATTACGGGTATGACAGCTGTAATTATAGGAGCGCCTATTATCAATGCCTGGCAAAGCGTATTGGATCTTGGTATTCCGTATTTTATAGTATTTGGATTGAAATTAGATGAAAGATTAAATGTTTGGTAAAGAACTTATCATCTTTTCTTTTTTTTAATTGTGAATCAATAAGAGTTACACAGTAAAAGATTAATTTATTAAAATAGGGATAGTTAATATTTAACATCACTTTTTAGAGTATAAATATATTATGATGTCTCAAGAAGTAAAAAATTTCATATTAGAGAATGTTGTCTCTCGGTTTTTGAGATATGTTCAGATTTGGACTACTTCAGATGTAAATTCTAAAACCTTTCCCTCCACTAAGAATCAATATGAACTCGCAAAAATATTAGTTAAAGAATTAGAGGAATTAAATTTGGAAAATATTTTACTTGATGACAAATGCTATGTATACGCAGATTTACCTGCAAGTGAAGGTTTGGAAAACGTAAAGCCAATAGGATTAATTGCCCATATTGATACCTCTGAAATGGTAAGTGGAAAGAATGTTAAACCAATTATTCATAAAAACTATGATGGTAAACCCATTCAATTTTCCTATAAACAGGATTTATTATTAACCATTGATGATTCATCTGAATTGGAAAAATATATTGGATTTGATATTATTACTGCTTCGGGGGATACTTTACTTGGAGCAGATGATAAAGCAGGAATTGCCGAGATCTTAACTGCTTGCGCCGTTTGGAAAAACTATCCACAATTTAAACATGGACCGATTACTCTATGCTTTACTCCTGATGAAGAGATAGGAAAAGGAACTGAACATATTAATAAGAGTCGATTGCCAGAAGTTTGTTATACCTTAGATGGCTCAGATATGGGAGAACTAGAAATTGAATGTTTTGACGCTCGAAAAGCAACTATAACATTCAAAGGCGTCAGCGTTCATCCTGGTTACGCAAAAAATTTGTTAGTAAATGCAATTCAAAAAGCTAGTCGTTTTATTAGTGAGCTTCCCGAATATCAAACTCCTGAACATACTGAAGAAAGAGAAGGTTTTTTTCATCTCAGCCAATTACATGGAAATGTGGAGGAAGCTATTGCATCAATCATTATTAGGGATTTTAATTCAGAAGAAAATGAAAGAAGAAAGGCTTTATTAAATCATTTAAAAGAATTTTATGAACTAAAATATCCAGGTTTGAAAATTGAAATCGATTATCTTTATCAGTATAAAAATATGTTAACTTTTTTACAAGAGCAGCCAAAAGTAATTGATCTAGCAAAAAAAGCGATGGAAATGGCAAACGTAAAGGTAAATATTCATCTTATTCGTGGTGGTACTGATGGTGCGAGATTGAGCGAAATGGGTATCCCTACACCAAACTTATTTACTGGAGGAATGTTATTCCATTCAAGGAAGGAATATATTCCGACCATTTCGATGCAAAAAGCCTGTGAGGTCATTATCCATTTAGCAGAATTATGGTCAAAAGAATAATAAAACTATTAATTTAGTCTTTTTTTGTTATTTTTGAAAAATCGGTAAATGCAAAAATGATCATACATAGGCACAACAGAACTGAAATATAGAGAAATGCCCAGAAAGGTGAAAATATGTCATATATTAATCCAAAAATAACAGATTCTATCATACTAATAAAACCTACTGAAAAGTAATAATATCCATACGCTCTCCCTCTTTTTTCTTTCCCAGTTAAATCAGCAATATAAGCTCGGGAAATAGGATCGACTGAAGCCATATAAAATCCATAAAAAAGATAGATCATAGTAATCATCACAAGTGAAAATATGGAAATTGTTATTGGCAATGCTAAAATTAAACAGGACGTTAATAAAAGCGCCAAGCCAATCAAAATAACTGGTTTACGACCAATGGTGTCTGAAAGGGAACCCGTAATTGGTGAAAAAACAGCATATATAATATTCAATATAGCATATAATAAAGGGATTAGAAATATTAAATCAATAGGAATGAAATCTGCAGCTCGTATAATCAAGAAAGAGATATCTAAACTAGCGAACTCAATGACTCCTAAAATTATAATCAATTTTATGAATGTTTTATCTATCTTATTATAAGTATCTTTTTTCACATAAGAGTTCGCTTTATCTTTAGCTGTGGAGACATCCTTTATGAATAATATAAGGATAATTGCTATAATACCAGGAAATATAGTAAAAAATATGATACTTGAAAACGACCAATTTAAGAATAATAATATGACAGCTATAAATGATCCGAGTACTGCACCAAGAGTATCCATAGCTCGATGAAGCCCGAAAGCTTTTCCTTTTTTTACAGCATAATAAGAAATTAATGCATCTCTCGAGGAAGTGCGCAAGCCTTTACCTACACGGTCAGTTGCTTTTAATCCCAAAACAAATTCCCATGAAGGACTAAATCCAATAAAAGGCTTAGAGAGATTAGATATAGAATATCCTAAGACTACGAAAGGTTTCCTTTTATTTATTTTATCGCTAAGCCATCCGGTTATCCCTTTTAAAATATTGGCTATAGCGTCAGATACCCCAGATATTAGACCCAATATTAATCCCGTACCACCTATTTCAAATATAAATAAAGGGAGTATGCTTTGAATTGTTTCACTTGAGATATCAGTAAAGAAAGAGACTAATCCCATAATAAACACGGGTAGAGAAATACCCAAAATCATTTTTTTATTGAAGCGTCGTATTTTCATTACTATCATCTTTAAAATTAGTTATATTGCTATAACAATATCATTATATTTGAAAATATCGAAAGGATCATAACTTGAGAAAGAGAAAAAAAGGAAAAATAGGAAATTTTGTTGAGTTATTAATTATGCAATTATTATTCTTATTCTTATTATTGATTTAGGAGATCAAATATTTAATAAGGTATTTAACACCGTACTAATACCTAATACGTTGGAAATTACTGTGGCAAAAAACAATTGAATTATATTAAAAGAACTAAGTATTGTGAGACTGAAACTTTTTGTGTTTTCATATATTAATGTATTTTGAATTATAACCACAGTAAAAATCGCATAGGTAAATAAAACTGATGGAAAAAATAACCACGAAGAAGTAAGCGAGATTAAAAATATCTGAATAAAAAGGGAAATTGCGACAGTCCATAATGATTTCCTCCTTTCAGTTTTTAAGAAACTGAGCTGAGGATAAATAATCTTTCTATAAAAGATCTCTATTGAAAAGTAAATAGGAAATATCAGTTCTGCAATTACTATTTGAATAAAATTTGATGGCCACATAAATGCAAATGGATAGGAATAAGTGAAAATAATGTAAATACCAATAAAATAGAAAGTTGCAAATAGAGCAAAGATGACATGTTTTAATCGAAATTGAGATTTTAATAACTCTTTGAATTGAGTGAATCCAAACTTAACTTGATCACTCTTTAGTTTATTATAGTAATTTATCGCTTTTATTAGAAGATATACAACAGTGATATTTAATGAAGCGTACAAAATCCCTATTAATCCGAATAAGCGTTCAAAAATTTGCCAATTAAGTAAAAACATAGCGGTGTAGATAATGATTTTAGCTATTTTATATGTTTTACGAATTCGAGGGAACTTTAATTGCTTTTGGGAGGTTTGATGCTCCGCATTTTCATCCTCGTAGGTAAAAAATTGAGAAGTATATGAAGTGAGCAAAAGAACAATCATAAATAATAAAAACATGCAAATTAACAGTACAGCATAATTAATTATAAAGGTGATGTAAATCGGCCCATTTATAATTTCTGAACCAAAAAAGTGCCCTTCAAACCACTGAATCGACTCAATTAAAACAAGATTAGTAAAAAGCTGGTGCCCTCCCCCGATCAAGGGAGTAGTAATGGGAATAAGAGTACAATTGGTTAGTTCTTGAGCTTTAATCGCATTTTCAGTAAAATTAAGCTTCTCATCATGCACATGCATAATAATTAAGAGATTTTTTGTATTGGAAGCATTAATGAGATTTACAGGAATGTAGTCATTATAATATTCAGTTTGAATTATTCCTAATTGTTCTGGTTCGAAATTAACTAAAGGAGCCCACGCAACGGTGATATTGAATCGAGGATCAAGTGCTTGATTCATTAAAACCACCATCCCTCCCATAGAATGCCCTATCAATCCAATTTGGGAAACATTAACCGCAGAATAAAAGGGTAGCGCCTCTAATGTATCCAATAAGTCAGAACATGCTTGGGCAACAGCAGGTCTTTTTGTTATAGGATTTATATCTATGACGGTACCCCCACTCTCCCCATGACCATGATAATCTAAAGAAGCTACGTAAAAACCTCTTTTTGTAAATTCTATTGGAATTCTTAAATCAAAATCTCTTTGACTTCCAATCCCATGACAATAGATCAATAGAGGTCGACTTTCTTGGAAATCTATCTCTTTTGTAGGATAATAGAGGTTAGCATAAAGATATGAACCGGAAGACGTAAACTGAATACGTTCGTATCTGCTATAACTTTGAAGTTTGTTCACATGAAGATAAGTAAGAGATATTGCTAGTAAGATAATTAGAAGAATAATTCTTTTGAAAAATTTAATATCATCATGTGATAAATTATCCATACTACAATGAACTCGAATAATATTAGTGATTATAGTATTATTGTTTCCCATATAAAATTATTTTGGAAAATAAACTTTAAGAGGTCAATTTGCATTAAATTTATATCCATTGACTTAAAAACATATATTGTGATTTCTAATGTCAGATAAAAACACTCTTAATGTTATTGATGGTACTTTAAGATCCGTCGAAGAGAATTTTAAGAAATTTATTGACGTTTTGGAGACTGCCAAAAACGAGCTAATAGTATTGGAAAATGAAAAAGCGCAACTTAGTCATGATAAAGAATTACTGGAACGGGAAAAGAACCAATTGGAACAAGCAACCAAAATGTTAGAGAAGGATAAGGACAGCTTAGAAAAAGAAAAACAACTTTTAGAAATAGAGAAACAAAAATTAGAAAAAGAAAAAGAGGAAAAAGAACAAAAGATTGGGGAATTAACTAGTGAACAATTACGTTTATTAGATGAATATAAGAATTTAAAAATCGAATTAAAAAAGTTTATGAAAATTGCTCAAGATCAAGAAGAATCAGAATTTAATTTTGAAAGAATTAAAGCCTTGTTATCAATTACAATGCTCTTAATTCGAGAAATCTGGCAAGGTCAACCTCATTATCGAATTTTATTAACACTCCATGGAGAGCGAGAAGAAATGACAAGAGAACAACTCAAAAACACTACTGGGATATCGGGAGCGATGGTTTTACGAGCAATTCACGAATTAATAAAGATAGATTTGGTTGAATATGATGAAGAACGCTCACTTGTTAAATTAAAAAAACGATTATTTGAAAAAAAAGCATTAGAAAAAAAACAAAAAGAGTAAAATTAGTTTAATTAAACTTAATATTCAGCTTTTTTCTAAGTTCTTTATATCTTGACCGTAATGTTACCTCAGTGACCCCAACAATTTCAGCAATCTTATTTTGCGTTAGTTCTATTCCTTTAAGCTTACAGGCTATATATAATGCGCCCCCTACGATTCCCTTAGGATCTTTCCCACTGGAAGTAAATTTCGATACATAGGTTTTAACGATTTTAGTTGCGATTGTTAAAATTTCATTATTTAATCCTAGATCTACCGTATATCTCGGAACTAATGAAACAGGATCGGTATTCGGTACTTTTAAATTTAATTCTCTCAAAATAACACGATAGCATCTACGAATATCTTTTGGTTTTTCTGAAGATTCGTCTAATATTTCTTGAAATGTCCTTGAAAGATGATATTTTCTTATAGAATAATAAAGACAAGCCGCGATCATGGAATTTATAGATCTTCCTCGAAGAAGATTTCGTTTATGAATTTCTTTATAAATAGTCATCGCTTCTTTTTTTACATGAGAGGGCAGCTGTAATTTACTACTTATTCTTTTTAATTCTGTAGTAGCTATTAACGTATTCCGTTTTTCCCAACTCATTCTAGTATTCCATTTAGCCGCCCTTTTTAAATCTGGATTATTGATTTTACTTTTATCAATGACTGTTGTTAAGCCGATATCAGGTAATAATACAGAAATAGGAGCACCTGTTCGTTCTCTGCTGCTTTTCTCGTTTGTAGTATAAGCTCTTCTCCCATCATGAGAGTTGTCGAGTCTTTTCTCTTCGAGCACTAACCCACATTGATTACAAATCAAGTCTCCCGTTTGTTGTAGTGTAATAATAGAGCCTCCACACTCCGGACACACATTAGAGAAACTTGAAGCATTATTTACTTTTAGCCCCATTCTAATCATTCCCCCGATTTCCAATTTTTTCAAAGGATAAATTTCCATTTTTCGCTACATCTACCTTAATAAGATCGTCATCTATGAAATTACCTTCTAATAATTTAAGTGATAATGGATTTTGAATGTGTTGTTGAATTGCTCTTTTTAAGGGACGTGCTCCATAATCAGGATCAAACCCCTTTTTGGCTAATATTTTTTTTGCTCCTTCTGTTAATTTTATTTCGATGTTATGGTCTGCTAAAATTTTGTTTAAGTTATTAATTTGAATATCAACAATTTTTTCAATTTGTTTTTCTTCCAAAAAGTTAAAAACTACAATTTCATCAACTCGATTCAGAAATTCGGGTTTAAAATACCCTCTTAAAATTTTGGTGATTTCATCTTTATTTTGACCTTTATCTTTTTGGCGAGCATCCAATATATATTGGCTCCCTACATTGCTAGTCATAATGATGATTGAATTCTTGAAATCTACAGTTCTTCCATGACCATCGGTTAAGCGTCCATCATCCATGATCTGGAGTAAAATATTAAATACTTCAGCATGAGCTTTCTCAATTTCATCAAATAAAATAACCGAATAAGGACGTCTTCTTACTGCCTCAGTAAGGTATCCTCCCTCATCATAGCCTACATAACCTGGAGGCGCTCCTATTAACCTGGCGACGCTATGTTTTTCCATAAATTCAGACATATCTATTCGGACCATGGCATTTTCGTCATCAAATAAAAATTCTGCTAGAGCTTTTGCTGTTTCTGTTTTACCGACTCCGGTTGGTCCCATAAAGATAAACGTACCGATTGGTCGATTGGGATCTTGAATACCAGCTCTCGCACGCCTAATAGCATCGGATATTATTTTTAAAGCCTCATCTTGACCTATAACTCTTTCTTTAAGTCGTTGTTCCATTTTCAGTAATTTTTCTCTTTCTCCTTCTAACATACGAGACACAGGAATGCCTGTCCATTGAGAGACTATCTTTGCAATATCTTCTGAATCAACTTCTTGCTTTAACATTGTCTTATTCTTCTGAATCTCAGCTAATTCTTCATTATTACTCTCCAAATCTTTTTTAAGTTGATTTAAAACTCCATATGTTAATTCAGCTGCTTTTCCAAGCTCTCCTCGTTTTTCAGCTCTTTCTGCATCTATTCGTGTTTCTTCCATTTTTTTCTTAATTTCATTGATTTTTTGAATTAAATTTTTCTCGTTATTCCATTGAATTTTTAATTTATCGCTTTCTTCTTTAAGATTTTCTAATTCTTCATCTATCTTCTTAATTTTTTCGGCGCAAGATTTATCATTTTCTTTTTTAAGTGCTTCTTTTTGAATTTCCAACTGTATTCTTTTCCTCTCAATTTCGTCGATTTCGGTTGGCATACTATCAATCTCTATACGTAACCGTGAGGCTGCCTCGTCCATTAAATCAATAGCCTTATCAGGTAAAAATCTATCTGCAATATATCGATGAGATAGAGTTACAGAACTAATAATTGCTGAATCGGTTATTCTTACTCCATGATGGATTTCATATTTTTCTTTTAAGCCTCTTAAAATCGCGATTGAATCTTCTACCGATGGCTCTTCAACTAAAACTGTTTGAAATCGTCGAGTTAGAGCCGCATCTTTTTCGATGTATTTACGATACTCGTCTAAAGTGGTAGCTCCCACTGCTCTTAACTCTCCTCGAGCTAATGCCGGTTTTAACATATTAGATGCGTCAATCGCACCTTGAGCTGCACCAGCTCCAACAAGCGTATGTAATTCGTCTATAAAAAGAATATATCTACCCGCTCCCTTTTCCACTTCTTTTAAAAATGCCTTCAATCTATCTTCAAATTCTCCACGATATTTAGCTCCGGCAACTAAAGCTGCTAAATCTAAAGCTATTATTTCCTTATTCTTCAAAGAACCAGGAACATCATCATTTGCAATTCGCTGTGCTAAACCTTCAACTATTGCAGTTTTTCCAACACCTGCTTCTCCTATAAGTACCGGATTATTTTTAGTTCTTCGAGATAAAATATGCATGACTCTTCGGATTTCGTCGTCTCGACCGATTACGGGATCAATTTTCCCTCTTCGAGCTAAATCCGTAAGATTTCGGCTATATTTTTCTATAGCTCGATATTTCCCTTCCGGATCTTGGTCTGTCACAGTTTGACTCCCCCGAATACTCGTAAGAGCTTGCATAATTCGGTCACTTGTAATCCCATATCTCCTTAAAATAGCATATTCTGAAGTGGATTCCATTTTTGATAACGCTAATAATAGATGTTCTGTGCTTAAAAATTGATCTTTTAATATCTCTGCTTCTTTCCAAGCTCTATCAAATAATTTTCCCGAATTTTGAGATAACATGACATCAGTTGCTCCAGATCCCGTCACTTTGGGTAAACGATCAAGATCTTGGTTCAATTCAAATAATAATTTTTTAACATTAACTCCTAATTTTTGTAAAAGTGGATTAGTGATTCCATCTTCTTGTTCTATTAAGCTAATTAATAAATGAACGGGCTCAATTTGTTGATTGTCATTAGTTTGAGCTAATGATCTTGCTGACATCATAGCTTCTTGTACTTTAATCGTGAATTTATCAAATTTCATCATACTATATCCTCCTCCTATAAGCCCTCAGCTTTTAATTCTTCTAATAATTCCTTTTGTTTTCGATTTAATTTTTTTGGAACTTTTATTTTAATTCTGACTAATTGGTTTCCCCGTTCATCAGAATTTAACTTGTAAAAACCCTTATTTTTTAAACGTAAAATTGTGGAATCTTTCGTTCCAGAAGGTACTTTAACATTTACTGATTTTTCAATCCCAGGTACTTGAACTTTTCCACCTAAAACTGCGGTGGTAAAAGGAATTTCTTGTTCTAAATATATATCATCTTCTTCTCTTTTGAATATCTCGTGATCCTTTACATGAAGGATTATATAAAGATCTCCTGGAGCACCTCCATTTTGCCCCGGCATTCCTTTTCCTTTTAAACGTAATTTTTGATCATCTCTGATTCCCCTTGGTATGGTTACAGTAAGTGCTTTATTTTCTCCCGTAAGAGGATCTCTATATTGCACTTTTCTCTTACCCCCATAAAATGCGTCCATAAATCCAATTTCCATATCATAGCGTAAGTCTTCTCCTTCACGAGCATAATTTCGGTTTGTTGTGGATCTTGACCTCGTACTTCCTCCAAAATTCGAAAATACATCGAAAATGTCACCTAAATCATTAAAAAAGTCGTGTTTCTGTCCACCTCGCTTACTTCTTTTTGAGCTTGAACCAAAAATGTCACTAAAGTCAAATCCTCCTGGTCCTCCTGAAGTTGAATAATAATAAGTCGTCCCATCAGGTCCTTGGTAGACTTGCTGTCCACCAGGACGATTAGCATATTGTTGATAGTTAAACGGCTCTCCATCTACTACTCCAAATTTATCATACATTTCTCGCTTTTTATCATCACTTAAAATACTATATGCTTCATTAATTTCCTTGAATTTCTCGCCCGACTTTGCCTCATCGGGATTCACATCAGGATGATATTTTCGAGCTAATTTCCGGAAAGCTCTCTTAATTTCCTCTTTTGATGCTCCTTTCTCTATTCCTAAAATATTATAATAATCTTTTGACATAATTTATAACCCCATAAAAATGTTTAAAAAAAATTAAAAGTATAAAAAAAAAATTAAAGTATTACTCATATTCTGCGTCTACTACGCCTTCATCTTGACCTGTGGCTCTTCGAAATTGTTCTTCTTCGATTTCATCTTGAGTTTTTCCCTGTGTTCCATAAGACGCACCAGGGGGCATACCTCCCATTCCACCGGGGGGTACTCCTTGGCTTCCTTGCTGCTGTCCGTAAATACGAGATGAGACTTCATGTAATGATTTCTGTAGGGCTTCGCTCGCACTTTTAATCCTATTTAAGTCTTCAGCCTCAACAGCACTTCGTAATTCTGAGATCTTTTCGAGAATGCGTGACTTCAAATCTCCAATCACAGCTTCATTCTCTTCCAATAATTTCTCTGTTTGATATATCAATGCTTCTGCTTGGTTTTTTGCCTCTGTTAACTCTTTAAATCTCCTATCTTCTTCAGCGTGACTCTCAGCTTCGCGTACTTTCTGTTGTATTTCATCTTCAGACATTTTGGAAGATGCAGTAATTGTAATTGATTGACTCTTTCCTGTACCTTTATCTTTGGCTGATACGTTTAGAATTCCATTTTGATCAATATCAAAGGTCACCTCAATTTGAGGAACTCCTCGTGGTGCAGGAGGGATTCCAGTCAAATGAAATTTACCTAAAGATATGTTATCTGCCGCTTTCGGACGTTCTCCTTGTAACACATTAATTTCGACTGCTGGTTGATTATCGGCTGCTGTAGAAAAGGTCTCTTTCTTTTTTGTCGGAATAGTAGTGTTTCGATCGATTAGTTTCGTAAATACACCACCTAAAGTCTCTACTCCTAAAGATAATGGAGTAACATCAAGTAATAAGAGATCCTCGACTTCCCCAGTTAATACTCCACCTTGAATGGCAGCACCCATAGCAACACATTCCATTGGATCAATACTTCTTTCTGGTTTTCTACCTAAGAAATTCTCGAATTTTTCTTGAACACTAGGCATTCGCGTGGGTCCACCAACCAAAATCACTCTGTCTACTTCTCCTTTCTGAAGTCCTGCGTCTCGTAAAGCCTTAGTAATAGGTGATTCTAAACGTTTTAACACTGGGTCAATTAATTGTTCTAATTTGGCTCGTGTGATATTCATATTCAGATGTTTTGGACCAGAGTCAGTAGCAGTGATATAGGGTAAGTTAAGATCCGTAGTAATAGATGTAGAAAGCTCTATTTTCGCTCTTTCTGCAGCTTCTCGTATTCTCTGCATCGCCATAGAATCATTACGTAAATCAACACCTTCAGATTTCTTGAATTCTTCAACGATATAATCGACTAAAAGTCTATCCATATCAGTTCCACCTAATTGTGTATCTCCTGCAGTAGAAATAACTTCAAAAACTTGATTGTCCATTTCCATAATGGTAACGTCGAAAGTTCCTCCACCTAAATCTAATACTGCAATTTTTAGACGTACATCTTTCTTATCCAATCCGTAAGCTACTGCTGCGGCAGTGGGTTCGTTAATTAAACGTTTTACATCTAATCCTGCGATCCTTCCCGCATCTTTAGTAGCTTGTCTTTGATTGTCGTTGAAATAAGCAGGTACCGTAATAATTGCTTCAGTGACCTCTTCTCCCAGATAAGCACTTGAATCTTCTTTAATCTTTCTTAAGATCATTGCAGATATTTCTTGGGGAGTATACTCCTTACCATCAATTTCTACAGTATATGAAGTCCCCATTTTCCGTTTTATTGCTGTTATAGTTCTATCAGGGTTTGAAATCGCTTGTCTTCGAGCAGGTTCACCAACTAGTCTTTGCCCATCCTTCGTGAATGCCACTACAGAAGGGAAAGCTTTACCACCTAATGTATTTCCTTCGGCGCTTGGAATAATCGTTGGTTTCCCACCAATTAATACTGCAGCTGCTGAATTGCTCGTACCAAGGTCAATTCCTATAATTTTTCCCATATTGTTTCACTCCTTTTTTTAACTTTTTATTTTAATTTTTTGTATAATTTTTGATTTCATTTTTTATTTTAAATTTAATTTGTCATTTTTGATACTTTCACCCTTGCGGGCTTCAATATTTTGTTATTTAAATAATAACCTTTATCGATTACTTCTAGAATTGTATTTTCTGGAAGATCGTTATTTTCTTCAACAATAACTGATTCATGTTTATAAGGATCAAATTTTTCCCCCTTACAATTCATTGGATTTACTCCTTCTTCTTTAAGTAACTTTTCAAAGTTTCGAACAATCATTTGAAAACCATTTTTAACTGCCTCATTGCTTTGATTGATTTCCAAAACTTCTTGAGCACGCAATAAATCTTCATAATGATGTATCAATTTGTTCATTATTTTCTCTTTTACCATAGTATTATAAGTTTCTTTATTCCGTAAGACTGACTTTTTATAGTTTTCAAAATCAGCACGTGTACGAACCAATGAATTCAAATATTTTTCTGTTTTCTCTTCTAATTCTTTTAATTGCCTAGCATCTTCTTTTAGTTCTTCAAGTTGTCTATGTAATGCGGTTTTTTCTGTCTGGGCACGATCTAGTTTTTTCGCTAAAGCTTCATATCTCTCCGCTATTTCTCTTAATTTATTGTATTCTTTTTTTGATATAGTTATCTTATTACGTGGATCTTCCAATGCTCTTCTTTGATTAAAGTAATCATCATAAAAATTTTCAAATACCATATTTTTTATCATTGTTGTTTTCAATATTTTTTTTTATGGCAACTAATTTTTGTCAATTAATTATTTACTTGTCAACTGTTAATTAACATACATGAGTTTACATATTTAAATGTTATGATTTTATAATATAACCTTGTTAGTAATTACAAAGGTTGTTAATATTAATTAGAATTAAGAGATTTAAGCTCTGATTGAGAATAATTTACTAAATCGGATAATTGGTTAACTTTAAATAGGTTTTCTTCTATATTATTATTGTAATGCCAAAACTGAGTCCTTCTAAAGTGTCAGAGAGATTAAAGCGGGGGGAGATAAGTAAAGGAGCTGCCCTTGACCTTTTCCTTTCGTATGTAAAAAATAGTAAAAAAGAAGCGGAACGGTTGGACTCCATTAAATTCATCAATCAATTAGAGATTGTGGACGAGAAATTTAATAAAGTATTTGAGGAATTTATGATTTCTGATTTGAATTATGAAATTAGCGTAATTTCCGCTGAAATCATTATCAAAAATTTTTTTGAGAAGAAGGTAGATTCGATTAGATGGGTTTTAAACCATTATAGCGACCCTTATCAGTTATCAGGGGTGCTACGAGCTCTATATCTCCATAGACCAGGATTTTTACGTGAATTTCTGTTAGAAAAGATGGATAATTTTGTATTAGGGCATATTCAGAAGGTACGTCATCTACATAAGTCTTTTTTCAAAGGTTTAGTGGAAAAATATAATGCTCTATTTGAATCCAAGAAGTTAGAGGAGTTTACAACTGAACATTTAATGGATATCTTGATTAATTTTGAGACGGTAATTTTTATAAGCGTGTACTATGAGCAAGTATCAGATTTGGGAGTATTGTTTAAAGGTGGGTACGTAGTTGAGTTAGAGATGAGACATAGTCCTGCTGGAGTAGAAAGATTGAGTGAAATTAAAGGAATTTTTAATTTTACACAATTAGAAGGCTTATTCATTAAATTTGCATACTTTAAAGATCTTGATGGAATCGAAAACTTTACTAAGCTTAAAGTACTAAACCTTGCTCAGAATGAATTAAAGGAGATTAAGTATATTAATAAATTGAAAAACTTGGAAGTTTTGAGCTTATTGGACAGTAAATTATCAGAAATACCTAACTTGAAAGGTTTAAATAAGCTGAAACATTTGAATTTTACATTAAATAATATCGAAGAAATTAAAGGTTTAGACCATTTAAAGAATTTAGAGTTATTAATTTTGAGTTTTAATAAGATTAAAGAAATTAAAGGTTTAGATGATTTAAAGAACCTTAAAAGATTGGATCTTGCCGGTAATAATATTGCAAACATACACGGATTAGAAAATTTGATTAATTTGGAAAACTTAGATTTAACGGAGAATAAGATAAAAAAGATTAGAGGTCTTGAAAGATTAAAAAAACTAAAAGAATTAAGGCTGGATAATAATGAAATTGAGGTATTAGAAAACATTGAAAAACTAGAGGTTCTAAAATATCTGACGATAAGTGCTAACATGATCTCCAAAGTTGATGGCTTGGAAGAGAGATTAAGCCCAATTGTGATATCTATGAAAGAAAACCCCCTTTCAGACAATCTAATCACATATATAAGAAAATTAACATATAAAAAAAAAAAAATTGTGTTAATATTTTAAATAATTACCTGAATTTTGTTGGGAACAGTTTCCTACCTATTAAACCCCCAAAAAGAATTAATGCGAAAAATGCCCCGAATCTTGAAATAAAATCCATTTCATCTGGAGGGGGAGGTGTTCTGAGGTTATCCTTGTCTTTACTTGGATCATCATCATCATCTTGGCAATCAGGGCAAACTCCATCGAAGTTCTTAAGATAATGTTTTAATGCGCAAGCAGTCCAATAAACTGCCCAATTTAATAGTATTTCTAACCTATCAAAGAATTGTTTGTAAACTTCGGAATTACGACCCAAATCTACGAAATCCTTGCCTTTCATGTTATGATCTTTGTAAAATTGATGAATTACAGTGGCATTCCAAGATCCATCTCCCTTCTCTCCGTTAAAAAAAGTTTCTTCGTTATTAGCAGTAATTTTTGCGAGTAAATCAACACAATGCCATCCATTAAGATCATCTCTTAAATCAGTTGAGTTATAACCTAATTTGTTTTCCAAGTCGATAGTAAAAAACTGATTACCGATATTATTATTCCGATAATCCCATATTGTTGTATATAGACTAACTTGATTTTCCAAAGGTCTGTGAAAATACTTATCTACTAGACCTGTCGCATGACAAGGATGAGAAGCATCGGCAATATAATGTGTCAAGGCACCTAAAAAGAACGCTGCAGTCTGACATTCTGGTTCTTCATTTCCTGGATAGGTTAATAGAGCACCAGATCCATCTTCACCTCTATCTTTGGCATAATTTCTAAGGGGAACTAATTTATGACTCTCATCTGTTTGAAATTTATCAGCCACTTTTGTAGATTTCCCGCAATCTAAAATAATTTTAGGAGCAAAATAAATGTCAGGATATTCAGTAGCTAATAAGTACGTGTATAAGAATTTTCTTGTTTTATCTGCGAGCCAATGATATTTTCCTAAAGGTTCACTCTTATCTAAATAATCAATAGCAAATTGAGCAATATAGTCATGTGTACTGTAGAAATGTTGGTAGGTAGGGTCAACAGGCATATTATAATGGTTCCTATAGAATCTAACAACATCTTGTGGTTCTACCCCGTTACTTTTAGCGGTAACTGAACAGAATTTATACTCATTCGAGACGGAAGCAGGAGAATTTATCCATGCCTTTGTGGGCATAATAATAGAGATTAGAAGTAAAAAACCTATCAAAGCCAATCCAATTAATTTTCCTTTATTCCATATTCTTTTCATTTTTTTCACCTTTTTAATATAAATAAAAAAAACCATTTACATCGAAAGCCATAAAGAAACTCCAAAGAGAAAGCAAACCGATGGCGATTGTATATATTGCTACAACTTTATCCATTATATTGATTGCCTTACAAGTCTTGAGAGGGACAAAGTCAGCCTCATTAACCAAGATTCCCATTAGAATTGAAAGAGATGTTAATTGAAAGAAATCGCCCAAATAGAATAGAAGATTGCTTATAACGCCAACAGACTTTACTTTTGCAGATATCAATGCAAATGAAATCATAAGCTCTCCGATTAAATCAAGTACTTGAAGAGAATTTAAGCCTTCTAATGTGCTTCCTTGAAAGTTGTATATCTCGCAAATAGATGCAGAAAATTGAAGCCCGATGGTGTATGCAAGAAAAATAGTCGATAATGCCCACCCTAATCCATATAGTGCACCTGAGTTCCCAGTATAGGCAAAGTTATTAATAAAGGCCATTAAGGTACCTAAATAAGCTACAGCTGCTACTATTGAGGCGGTAACAGTTGCTACTTTGCCTACGATCTCTGATGATGAAAACCCTGCTGCACATGCAGTAAAGGTTACAGCAGGAACATAACCATATATACCAATTGAGTTTCTTAAAGTATTAAACAATTCAGTAGAACTTCCAACAATCCATAATGTGGGTAATGTATTTTTAGATAAACAATAGGTTTGGTTGGAGTCATCTTTAATTGTAAATTCAAAATTCCAAGCCCCTGCTCCTAAATCGCCAGCAGATACTTTAACCCAATAGACATCGGCTTCAACCTCAAAATCATAACCACACCAAGTAAAATTATTGTATGATATTGTCTCATTGGTTTCTTTGTTAATCAAGTCCAGTCTTGGATAACCTTGATTATAACATGTCGGCTTTTCGTAATAATTAAAAGATCTATCAGAATCATATGAATAAATCCAAAATACAATCTCATGTTCTTCCCATATGGGGTTGAACCATCCATATGATTTAATCTCTATACCATAAGTTAAATCTTGAACTCTCCAGTCTTTAATTAAAGGTTCACCATTAGTTATAGGATACACTGTGGGACCTTCAAACCAGACTTTTAACTCAATACCACTTAAATCGTCAGGATCCTCTATAGGTAATCCCTCATCATCAACAAATTTTGAATCGAAAAGAGTAGTATAATTACCATTAGGTAAATCTGCTCTGTAGTAGTAATGAAATGTTTCGATTTGGTTATTTATATAGGATGATAAATTAAGCGAGCATCCATATTCTGTAAAGGAAACATTACCATAATCAGATACCATTGAGTAATCTACCTTATATGAGGATACGTTCACCAATTCATATCTAAAGAAGAGAGTCAATATTAAAAAACTTAAGATAAATAAATCCACCAAAGAGAAGAGGATGAATATTTTTAGAACAATCTCAAAGATTTTTCTATTTTCAGTTATCACACTAACGTGGGAAATAATTCAACTAGCATTTTTGATTAGTTCAAGCTATTATAGCTCTGAGTATTTATTTATATATCAGATAGTTTTATGGTCAAGTATTTTAATTTTATGCCTAATTAATTGCTTGTCATTATTATCACTATTTTATCCTCGTAAATATTCTATGTATTCCTCTTCAAAAGGAATCCTTTCATTAATAAATTCTTCTTTAGTTTTTTTATCTTTTTCATTATGGTCGTTAACCTCTGTTATAATTTATCAATTAGATACAAATATTTTATTTATACGAGATATATTCCCATCATTTATTCCTTTTTTCATTTTACTTGGAGCTAATTTAGGTATACAAATCATAGACTATTATCTCATTAAAGTTAATAAGGAAGAATTTACAAAAATTAGAATAAATAAAGAGAGGTTAGAAAAAAAAAAGCCCTATATAGCAAAAAATGAAGAGGAATTTATTTTTTTAATTTTCCAATCTATTGACAGATTAACATTAAAAAACATTATTCCTTCAATCTCCCAAATTAAAAAAAGATTTAAAAGGCAAAATTATTCCCCTATAGCTTCTTCAGGTGAAAGGATCCACGTAGAATATTTTAGTAAATTGGTTAATGATTTATTTCTTTATGTTGAAGAAGTTAGTTCAAAAGCCAATATTGATGAAAGATATTATATTTACTATTTAACCGAAAAAGCAAAAGAATATATATCAGATTATTTGAAGAAAATATTATATTAAGGTGAAGTTATTGGAAAGATGGAAAGGTTGGTTTTATTCTGGATTGATTTTGGTATTAGGTGGTTTAATTGTTCCATTGACAGGTTTAATTTTATTTTTGATTGACTCGTCATACTTAGATGGTATGTTTTTTGATTACATATCTCGTTATTTATTCGGAGGTTTACCATTATTAATTTGGGGTATTGTTCAAATGTATACTTCATATAAAAATCGGGGAAAAGTCACATACTTTGCCCATGGTATTATGTTTATTAATAAAAAAACACTTCAGAGTCTCTTAAATGAGAAGATTGTTGAGGGAAAAGGAACATATATGGAACCATTCTATATTGTTAAACGTGATTATAAAATTGGGCGAATCCAGATAAGGGATATTAAGGATTTTTTCCTTATAGAAGGAATGAGCATTCCGATTCTAACTGTTCTTAGATGTAAGTACTTAACAATTGATTATAATATATTTCATGCGGTTAAAATTAGAGAGTCTCAAAACCTAACCCTTAAAAACAATACAATCCAAGAACTTCGTCTAATTAATGCTTATTTTGAACTAAGGGAAAATAATGATATTGCAAAACTTAGAGAAGTTTTTCCTTGAAAAAAAAAATGATAAATAGTTCTTACTATTATAATTACCGAAAATAACTGAAATAACTATTTATCATGAAGTATAGAAAGATGGGAAATCTTGATTGGGAAGTCTCCGCCTTAGGTTTTGGATGTATGCGATTACCAACTAAATCTCTGATAGACAAACAAACAAATGAAAGTAAACAAGTTATCGATAAAGAGTATGCAATTAAAATGATAAGGTATGGGATTGATAAGGGTATTAATTATGTTGATACTGCTTGGCCTTATCACGATGGTGAAAGCGAATCAGTTGTTGGAGAAGCCCTCAAAGATGGATATCGGCAGAAAGTGAAATTAGTAACTAAACTTCCAACATGGTTAATCAAAAGCGAAGAGGATTTTGATACATTTCTTGAAAAACAACTTAAGAAATTAAAAACTGATTATTTAGATGTTTATCTACTCCACTCATTAGGAAAAAATTTATTTGAGACTGTTAAAAAGTTAAATTTAGTTGAAAAAATGGAGGCAGCAAGAGCAAATGGATTGATAAAGCATATAGGCTTTTCTTTTCATGATTCTTTAAAGGTATTTAAGGAAATAGTTGACTATTATGAATGGGATGTAGCCCAAATTCAATATAATTATTTTGATCCTAAATATCAAGCAGGAGTCAAGGGTTTAAAATATGCTGCTGATAAAGGAATTGCAATGATAATAATGGAACCATTATGGGGGGGAAAATTAACACAATCATTTCCCGAAGTAGAGGAAATAATTAAAAAAGCTCCGATTGACAGATCTTTAGCAGATTGGGCACTTCAGTTCCTTTGGAATCAACCAGAAGTTTCTGTGGTATTATCTGGTATGGGAGAATTATGGCAAGTCGAGGAAAACGTGGAAAGTGCCAATAAATCTGCGATAGGATCTCTGAAAAAAGAAGAGTTAGAAATTCTTTCCAAACTCCGTAAGACTTACTCTAAATTTATTACAATCCCTTGTACTAGCTGTGAGTATTGTATGCCATGTCCGAATTCAGTAAATATCCCACAGAACATTCGTTTTTTGAACGATTTTATTTGGTTTGGAGAAGAACAGAGGGAGAGATTTGAGAGCTTATATGAAAGATTCCTGAAAACTGAAGAGGAACTCAAGGAATTGGGGGGAAAAGGAGCAGGAAATGCAAGTTTATGTATTGAATGTGGAGACTGTATTGAAAAATGTCCACAAAAGATCCAAATTCCTGGAGTTCTTAAGAAAGTTGATGCTATTTTGGGCAAAAATCAAAAAATTTCTGATTTTTTTTAAATATTTTTTTTCGCAGCTTTGAATAAGATTTATAAATATGTATCAACATAATATTCAAAAAAATTTCAGTGAAATATTATGGCAAAATTTGATGATCAGTATAAAAACATGAAACAAGCTTATGAAGCATCTTCAAAAATTCTAAAGAAACGAATGGAAAAAGAAAGACCATTAGATTTAGAGATTTTAAAAAAGGTTGATGAATCTTCTATTGTAATTGTGGCAGGTGTCTATGATAAAGTAGAATTAGTCTTAGATCTGATTAAGATCCCTTATGTGTTAATACCACCAGCAGATTTTGATAAAATTAATTTACGACCAGATCAGATTCTAATAATCAACTGTCCCGGTGAGATTAGTGAGGGTCTTAGTAAAATAAAGAATTTTGTGAAACAAGGTGGATTTCTCTTTACTACTGATTGGGCATTATTAAATATTTTGGAAAAATTATTTCCAGAGCTTCTAAGATATAATAAAAAACCTACACTTGATGATTGCGTAGGTGTAGAAGTTGTTGATAAATCTAACAAATTTCTTGAAGGATTGTTTCAAGGAGAAGCGGATCCAATATGGTGGCTTGAAAG
>Ga0180433_10001809_pt1 | contig 34893 bp, 28 predicted proteins | sample SS_ome_8_FD_132980 | JGI IMG/M metagenome (GOLD analysis project Ga0180433, IMG submission 132980) | Hypersaline lake sediment archaeal communities from the Salton Sea, California, USA - SS_1_D_1 metaG | ecosystem: Environmental > Aquatic > Non-marine Saline and Alkaline > Hypersaline >...
CGCTCTGTGCGATCATTCAGGTGACCGTATACCTGCGTCATTGCTGTCCGCAAGTCCCCAGCGGTAAATGACTCCGGCGAATCGGTGATTGTAAACAACCCGAGCCTGCTTGCTCCATCAGTAGCACCGGCATAGTCGTACAGGGCCTCAATCGTGTGCTCGAATGCCTCCTGGACATCGGCAGCGCTCCTTGCAGACCACGTAGCGAATGACGGGGTCCCTAGTGCGTCATTAAATGTCACAGCAGAAGCAGGGTGGTACGGGGCCGCCCCGCCGATGTGGCCGTTGACCGCGGTTGCGATTGCGGATAGTGCCCCGCCAACCGACTGAGAGGTCCACGACACATATGTCGTTGACACATTTGGCGTTCCGATGAGCGGCGATCCGCTTGATGCAGCAAGATCAGACACGATGGCATTGAGTGCTGCTGAAACAGTTGTGGGAGAGCTGCCGACAGGCGTCCCACCAAACCATGTCGACGAAAAGGTAAACGGGCCACCGCCGCCGGCTACGGTGTCGAGGGCGTCCCACAACGCCTCCAACGTGACCTTGACATTTCCGCCAATGTGGTCCGATAGAGATGCCATGCCTGTCTTGCTGTACCACCATTCAGTTCTGTCTGTGTCGATATGTGTGTTTTGAATTGTTGTTTGTGCGTATGCCAGTTCGATATCACACACCAATAGTGCGTCTGAAAGCAATGCAGGTTTCGTTGGGGCAACAGCCTCGGCCCCTTGGCGAACAAACAGTTCAGCATCTTCGTATTTTCGTGTGTAGACAAGGACTGAACTTCCATCGACCTCTGGGTCCGCAAGCAGCCGTTTGAACCTGACGAACACGGACAGATACCTGGAATTTGCGGCCCCGACAACAGACGTGGAAACACCGTATTCGTCAACGGAACAATCAAGTGTTTCAACCGCGTTGCTGAGATAAATTCGCTCGCCAGTTTTGCCGTATGCCCTGTGTGGACCTCCGGACACTTCCATCGAAAGCGATGCTGGCGAAGTTTCACTGGAGTCCCATTCAGTTCCGATTACCCGATTCAGCCCCCACATATTTTGATCGACAACAGAATCGTGATCGGCATCTTCAGCCCACCCGTACGATTCGTCCATTTGATCCTGTGTCACAATCTGCTTGTAAAACCAGTCACGCAAATTCATTCGTGTCCTCCATTCAGCTCGCAAGCTCCGTAGAAATGTCGAGCTCATCAATTCCGATTTGCCATCCCTCAGGCCATGGCAGGCTTGGGGCTGGGCGCACATTAATCAAATGCGTGTGCGCTGGTTTCATATAGTTCGCTATTCGTTCAATAATTGCGATGGTATCCGATGATAACAACCCTTGGGTTTCAATGTCGAACGAATACAACGTATAGCTCAATGAAGGGGCAAGAATTGCCCCGCCTGTCGCACTGCTGGCTGAAGATGAAAAACCGAGGATGGCCTGCGCTGCCCCGCCTGCAATGGAAATCCCGGCCTCGGCTCCAACCGTGCTCGAGTAAATTGTGACTTTCGGCAAATCAGTCCCGGCCCATGTCGAGCCAACCAATATCGAAAGCACCGCAAGCGCAGTCCCTCCGGTTGCAACAATCTCGGCATCGGCGCCGGTGTGTTTTGTCGAAAAGAAAACATTCCCTGACAAAGCAAAACCGTCGAGCGCCGGGATATCCTCTTCGATGCGAGCAACGACTTCGGCTGCTGTTGCCGCGCCAGGTGTCGCGAGATCACTGGCATGGATCGTGGCGACCTCTGCAACACCGTTGACAGTCAGTTCAATGGTTTCACCGCCTGAAAATGCATACGGTTCTAACACACCGGCCGACGCCACAGCAGCGGTGCCGGGGATATCGACATATGCCCCGCCTCCAGATAGCGCACCCTCTGGGCGTGAAATATATGTGCCTGTTGCTGGGACAAAGCGAACCCCATTAATTGCATCGGCAACCTCCCTGGCAGTACTGGCCGAAGGCACTTGGAAGTCGTCGGAAACAAAAGTGAAAGTCACTGGCAGAGTGTCAATTAGCAAATCCAGATTACTTGGTGCGACAGAAAAATTATACGTCTCAGGGTTCAGGCATGTGAGCTGTGCTATTGCACCCTGCCCGAGCTCATCAACTCCGAGCACCCAGCCACCGGCCATCGCTTCAACAACTTGAACAACCTCACCGAGAAGGAACAAAACGACAGCTTCAATCCCTTCGTCGGTCCCCTTCAGTTTGTAGATGTCGACAAGAACACGCAGCAACTTTCTACGCTGTGCCGCAGTGAGATAAAGGTCTGCCCAATCGAACGGGTTCCCCATGTCGTAAAGCATCGCTTCGATTTGTGCATCAGTCGCAAGGTCGAGATCGAATTGATCCGTAAACCTGTCGACATCAATCATCAACATTTCCAACACTTCTGAAATGCAATTCGCAAACCGTAGCAGGTCTTTCGATGAATCTTCAACTCGGTTTTTATATGGAATCATCATTCGCCAGTAATCGAACCGGCGCCCGACTGGGTGTTCTGGCTGAAAACCATCAAATTGCGCAGTCGCAAGATTCACAGCATTGCCAGCATCGTCTGTGGCCGTGTTTCTTACCTCGGCCTGATACAGACACCCTGGTGTCATTTCCCAATTTACAGTGAGATCGAATTCTGTTGCGTTGGTCCCACTCACAGCGGTGACTGCTGTCACAGAAAGGTTTACCCCTGGCGACGGATCAACGTTCAACCTTGTGATTCCGACCGTGTCCGCTACCCCGGTCGGTTGCCACGCTCCAACGTCATCGACGAGCCCGGAACCACTCCCGCCGAGAGCCATGCTGTCATCGAAAGTCACACGGATCGTTTCCTCGTCTAGTGCTTCAGCAAGAGTAATGTTCGGTGCGATAGTATCCGCGGCAGTGAACGTATAATAAACATCGTCCAGGGTTGGCGTGCTTGGCGTGTGTCCCCATGGAAAGTGCCCCCACGACCCATGGCCCCAGCCACCACTGCCGAGCACGAGCTCGACGTGCACTGTCACCTGTTGTTCACTTGCAAACAACCCAGGCGCTTGATCGACGCGGACTTCTTTAAAGCAATACGGATCAGCAACGGTTGATTGACCGACAGCCGAGAGGGCTCCGTTCCATGGGGCGGCCGGGCTAGTGCCATCAAACGCTAGAACCTCGCCGGCCCCCTGATCGATGTAGACGCGGAAATCAATGGTGCTCGGGGTTGCCGGGACACCGTCCAGATCAACAACGCGAAGATAGACGGTCCCGTTTGTTGGCACTCCACTTTCATCAGGCTGCGGATCTCGAGTAATCAGAACATAGCGCCCGACAACGACCAGCGCTTCAGACGAATCAACGCCGAGTGTCGCGAGAAGTTGTTCGACAGTCAATGCCATCAGGAAACCTCAACGATAACGCGCTCCAACCCGTTGCCAGGGCGGCAGATGTAAACGTTTGAACCAGACCGGCGAAACACAGTCAGCTTTGTTGTGTCCCACAGTGGCCCTGTTGAATTGATCTCCCACGATGACAAAGTTTGATTTGCCATCGGGCGAGTGACACCTGTCAAACTTGCCACTTCTCCGTCTGCAATTGTGATGCTTGCAGCGGCAACAGTAATCTTTTTGTTTGTCCGCGGACTGAAAATTTCAATGGCTTCACTCCAGGAAAATGTATTCCCGGCAAGTGAAAGAGTACCGCCGCCTGCGACAGACAATGTTGCCTCTTCCCAGATTGTTCGAAGCCACAAATCGACATTTTCCATCCCTGCCAGGTGGCCGGCTGTGAATGGGTCATCGAATTCGTCTGGCTCAGGAATCAAAAGGACGCTTGTCGCAGCCATGCTATACCTCGTTTAGTTGCAGTCGAAATGCGACTTTGTGATCGCCTGTCAATTGGCGTACCGGCGCGTAGAAGTCTCGCCAATATCTTGCTTCAGCAGCAATTATTGTACGCTCACAATAAACCACATCGTCAACAAGAACGCTCATTTTCCACGCCGCATCATTAATAACTTGAGCCGCTATGCAGGCATTGTATTCTGCCAAAACCTCTGATGCGCTGTATGCTGGAAATGTATTTTTTACCTGATCAATCGAACCCCATAGGTTTGGATCTGCAAGGTATGCCGTCAATGTCGAAGTCGGCGTTCCTACATAAAAAGTCGGCGCCGTTGCGCCTGCTGTTGAAAGCACTCCGTCAACATACAACCTAAGCCGATTCACTCCGACCTGTGTTGCATCAAACACGATCGCAAACATGTGCCAACCAGTGGTCGCAGTGATTGGGTGCCCTGTGAAAATAATCGTTTCATCGCTTCCGCCTAAAACATGCTTCACATATAGCCACCACTGGTGCGGGGTCCCAACCCCTGTCTCGCCGACGAGGCCAATTTCAACACCGCCTACACCGGCATCGATGGCCTTGAAAACAATCGGGTTGATGCTGTCAGAGGTCACATGTGAATCAGCATCGAAATCCATCCACCAGAGAAATGAATAGGACGGCACCGATGCCGGGGCACCAGAAACAGGAGGCATCAAACCTGAGAAAAATCCAGTAGTCGAACCGGCTGGGATCTTTCGGCACTTTGAACCAACCGCGGAATATGTTTCGACAGAAACCTCTGCATCGCCTTGGCCGGCTAGATTTGCCCCTGGCTGAACACTATTCGCAATTCCGACGTAGTTTTCATCCATCGTCCACAAGATGTTCGTAAAAGCATCCGCTTCCATCCCGACAGGGTGCTCAAATTGCTGCATCGCTACGCCGAGCGTGTCCAATGTAGCGCCAACAATATCAACACCTGTAAGGTCGAGTGTTTGGTGAACCTCCGTATAGTCGCCATCTTGCAGCATGGCTGAAACGTCAATTTGCTCTGCTCCGAGAGCAAATATTTTCGTTCCCTCTGTTGGCGTAATTATGCGCGGGGCAATGCGTCCTTGTGATTCGCCACGGAAGCTATCAAACCAAGTTCCCATCAGGTCATCCTGTACGCCTGGAGCCCGTCAAATGCTCCGCGCCTATTCAGTGCCTGGGAAACAGCAAACGCATACCCGGCATATCCGCCCCAAAGCGGGGCACTTCCTGTGTTGACTTCGACCACATCATCGACGAAGCCATCAGCATCGAACCCTGGAACATTCACCCAGTTCGGCCCGGATGGATCAGCAATCGGCCTCAATGACAGATCGTTCGAGTAGACTTTTAACAGCACATCGCCATTGGGCTCGACAATTGCGTCAAGTCGAAGGTGGTGCCAAAGTCCATCGCCGATGCTGTATTGCGCCGATGACTGCCCGATCACATACAAGTTCTCGTCACTGGAAACCAAACCAGAAATGATTGGCCCCTTGACAAGCATAATCGTGTACGGGTCAGCATCGCTAAGACCGAGCATGTACGCATTGTCGTTCACTGATGGCGGGCCACCTTGTCCACAAATGAACAACATCGGGCTGAACCCTGTGTTATTCGGGCTTGCGACTCGTTGCACCGCACCGATGATGGTCCCGCCGCCATCCGGCACCGTGAGCAATGAACCCATCGGAGCAAACCCTGAAAGGTCGACGTACTTGCCGGCGGCCCCTGTTACGGTTCCGTCTAACGAGTTGAATGCGTACAAGAAATCACCGCCGCCATCAGGCCGCGCGATTCCGCCTGTAACTCCGCGTTTCAAACTAGCCGTTGACAATGAATCACTCAGATCGTTCCAGTCCGCTTGTCCCATGCGATCACTCCTCGTATAAATTGTCCGGCCAGTTTACTGTCGGATCTTCAAAGCTTTCAATCGTTCCCAAAAGTTCACCGCCGACAAAGATTGCCTCTGTCGATGGAGTAGGGCTTGTCTTCCATGTCGCACCAGCACCGAACCAATCTTCCAGGAAGAATGTTTCCAGTTTTGTGTTTGGACCAGTGGAAAATGTATTAAACAGCGCCCCTATTTGGCTGTATTCAACAACATTGAACAGCAACACGGGGTCCCATTCTACGATAAAATCTATGAACGTCCACCGGTCGAACAAAATGTGTGCGTCATGTTGGACATCAGAAGGATAATTTGAAACGTAGTCTGCTTGGAACAACAGGCGTGACGGGCCGGTCCCGTTTGGGCCGAGCCCTGAGATCCCGAGAGCCGATCTTGCGTCTTCTCCAACTTCGTCCTCGTGTGCACCAAACATAGCTGTCTCGTTGAAAACGTTCCCATTGTGCCCGAATGTTAGGCCTGTATTACCATCGTCATCAACCCAGGTGCCCCATTCAAGACCGGTGGCAAAAGGAGAAACCAACGCCGCCCATTTCGACTGCAACTCAGCAGACAACGCGCTTGCTGTTGCATATTCGCCAGGGGTAATTACCACCCGGTAGAAAGCATCTAATGTCGGGTGCCAAATGAAAAACTTCGTTTTCCCAGGCAAAACTGTCAAAGGGAAAACAAGCGAAAGCCCTCGCATTACCCCGCCAGGTGCCGTCCCTGGTTGCCACTGAACCAGTGACGCAGACATCGGATCGTTTTCGAACCCTTCTTCAAACGACTCTTCAGAAAGCAACAAATCATTAGACAGCATTGCTGTCCCGTACCACCCCTTGAACCCGAGCTCGTATGGCGACGACAATCCTTCGCCGCTGTCTTGTCGAATCAATGCCGGAGATTCAATCCACGGGGGCCCTGGAACCGGCCAGGTGAGCTCTCCCCAAACATTGAAACTTTCTATCGTTGCCTCAAACGTAGATGACGCACCATTGAACACCGCGGCAATCACACCAGCACTCAGCAATGAGCTGACCCAGTCTTCATTGTTTGACGGGACAAGCTGCCAGGACACCGGAGAGTCGCTTATGAGGGCGTACAAATCTTTTGTGTCTTCTTGCCTAGCAATGACACCAATGTCGGCAGGGACAAGCGTCCCGTCTGTCAGGCGCGCAGTCTCGTTGGCGTAGCTTTTGTCCCAAGCAAGAGAAAACCCTGCTTCGAACCCTTCACGTGAGAGCTGGTATGCTTGGGTTGCAACGGCTGTATTGAAGTCGGCCCATTCTCCGGCGGCGCTCACAGACGCCCATGTCCAGTCCTCAGCTTCACCGGGAATCCCAGTTGCAGCAGGGTCAGCAAAAAACGGATTTAGAAAATCAGCCAATTCCCACTCCTAGATTGCTGTTCCAGTGTCGCCGTTGATTATTGTCACCGTTCCCAATGCTGGGAATTCCCAGTTAAAAATAGAAACATCGTCAACAGCATCGTTCAGCTTCATCGATTGATCCAATTTCCGAACACCGGCTTGATCGCGGATCACATTGAACACATCGGACCAAGCGATTTCACCGGCCGGCAACCCCTGGGCATCCTGATAATTATACCCAAAATCAATGCTTTCATTCGGTGCCCCGTCGCTATCCATCGGGGTAAAAAATGTTTGCAGTGCTGCTTCTATGCTCGCTTTGACGGTTGACGCAACATAGTTTTCGTGAAGCCAAACCATTGCAATAATATCGACAGTCTTGTATGCCGCGGCTAAAACTTCCAGTTGAAATGTAATCGTATTTGGATAGGTCACAGTGCACATCGTCATAACCGAGTCCAGAAGAGACTGCGATGGCGTGCCACCTGTGCTCGGAATGACATACAACTTCCCTCGATTTTCCTGGACAGTTGTGTCTTCGTTGCTCGTAAGCATCAAAGCCCGCCCTACACCATCGACGCGCCTTGCATTGATCTCGTAATCTTCCCTTGAGACTGTTCTGTTCAAAACACGCAGGCTTGCTGGTGCATTTATTCTGGCAGCATCGACTTCTTCTCGAGCCACACCGCCAGTCGCAGCAGCTTGGTTGGTAGAAGACAAATAAGCTCGCCGCCCGGTGCTATCATAGAAAGATGTTTCTACTGTTACAAGACTACCGAGATCCACGTTGCCATCTACACCGCCGCCAGTCTTGTATTGAATTTGAATATCACCGGTTGGTATTTTCCCATTTCGGTTATCTCCAAAAATGAATGCGGCGCGGTCATTTTGATCTATCTGCCTCCGGTAATGAAGATCAGCCGGACCAGACTCGAGGAACGAATCGACTTTTGTAAATGCACCATCGACTGTCGTTGAAACGACTTCGCTGTCATCTCCAAGGAATGGCGTGTACGGGGCATACAACACCTGGTCAGGGTTGCCTGTGCTCGCAACAATGTATGTCGGGCGAGTGACAGCATTCCTCCATGTGAAATCTTTTTCCGTTTCGCCACTCGTTAAATCAAAAGTAACAGGGGAGTCGAGCTCACCGCGGACCGGATTTGTGATTTCGTTTGTACGCAACACAACAGACAGTGCTGTTGATTCAGGGGAGACAACACCTGTCAGCTCGTTTGCATTAGTGATCGTGAGTGTCACATCGGCGGAAGCGGCGGCAGCCGGGCGCAGCTCATATCCTACCAGCTTCACGAGTGCGATCATGTTCTTTCGAAGCTCGGCAGTTGCGATGCGTCCTTCGCGCGCTTGCTGGTCCTGGTAAAATGTCAGCACATCGCCAATGAACCCAAATGATTCAACCAAGATATTCCCGAAATTTGCCACTGCTGTCACAGACCAATTCGGATAGACTGACTGAATCAAATCAAACAAACGAGAGCGAAGACTATCGAAATCTTTGTCAGTATAGTCTGTCGATGCAGGTAAAATTGACATCGATTATTCCTCTACTGTGAAAACGTGGGCAATGGTTGCCTCTTGTCTGTTGCCAACGGAAATATACGAAAAACGAATTTTCATTGTGTTGTCGTTTTCCGTTGTGATTTCTGTGCGACCTGGGCGCACGCGTGGTTCCCACTTCCGAACTGGGCCAGCCGTCATTTGGTCTGCTGTCGCTTTTATCATCTCTGAATGCAGTTTCCTGTGCCTCAGTGCATTCAACCGACTACCGACATCGGTGCGCCATGGCAACTCGCCTGGCTTGCTAGGTGTGGGCCCGAGAATGCCAAGCAGCTCGCCGATATCGCTTGTCAGCAGTCGCTTTCCACTATCATTGGCAAAATCGTTTTTACCATCTCGTTGAAACGGACAAATTATCCCTCTGCCAAATTGTTCAATTTTACTTCCCACAATGCCTCCAGGTTAGCATTTCTGATCACCGAGCAACAAGGTAAAGACCAGATCAGGATCTGGGATTGCATCAGCAATATCGTCCAACAATTCAGCAAGCTTTGTAAGCAACTCGATTGCCTCGTCGATACCCGTCAGTTCACCAGTGAACATTTCACTGAAACAAGGGATCTCTGGTCCACCGAAAAGACCCATGAGAATATTGACAATCAACACGATTGAACCAATCCCGCGCAAAGCTTCCGCTGTAGCCATTGTTGTTTTTTCAAGGTCGTCTTGGGCGCATACAAGGAACCCGTTGAGCTGCTTGTCATTTAACTCGGCAGCACGATCGATCATGTCTGAAATTCGTTGTATTTGGCTCTGCACATACGAAAGGTCTGAGGCAATCGCGCGAAGCAAGTTGGCGATATTGTGGATGATTGCGATAACCATTTTCGGGATTGAAAGCTGAGGAATGAGCTTCAGCAATTGGTCAACAGCCTTTGCGAGCGCAGGAAGGCAGTCCAACAATTCACTCGGATCTAGCTTCACAATCGCATTCGGGATCGCTTTCACGCACCTGAACAATGCGAGAACTGTATCCAGCAAATCAAAGAACGGCTTGAGAGGAGCCATGGCTGGACCGATTTGAGAAAAGAAGTCCAGGGGGATATCTGCCGCATGAGGAATTTTCCCGATGCTGTCCCACACGTAATCGAGGCATATTCCGCCAGGCAAACAAATCTTGTCGGCCGTTGGAACGGATGGCATTTGCAAACACAATGTATCTGGCGGAAACGTCATCGATAACCTCAGCTAATCGGCCGATTGACCGGCATTACTTTTCGACCCCTGACCTGGACAGCTCCAGCAGAATCGATGTCCACTATCCCGCCAGACTCTATTTGCAAAGCAGAGGTCGCATACAATCGTACACTGTTTGTCGCAGCATTGAAAAGCAACTCACAGATTGATTCTTCTTGACCGCCGACAGTTTTGACAATTTTGAAAGTTGCGGTTTCAACCTCTTCTCGATTGTCAATCACCATTCGAAATGGACCAACACCGAACACGGAAACGTCTGCCGACTCATGCTCCGGAAAGTTCTGGCCGATGCCGAATGGGCCTGGCTCCCAGATCGGATGGTCGATGTCGCCATTCAAAAACTGCACAAAAACATCTGAACCAAACGGTGGGACCTTGACGCTGCCCCAATTATTGCTGCCGCCCGTGCGCGGAAATGCCCAGTTGCTCTGTTCGTCAATCAATCCTGGGATTGACACTTTGATTCGCCCGAGCTTTTTCGGATCGTCTCTGTTTGCAACGAGCCCAGTGTAAACCCCGAAATAACGGTCACTCCCGAACTTTGCACCGCTAACACCAATGGGCATATTCTCCTCCTACACGTCAGGCAACGTCGTCTGGACGCCCTGCTGCGCAAGTCCGCGCAATGTCTTCTCGTCGAGCGCGAGCAACTCCTCTCTTGTGAGTGCACTTGTCTGCCCGACCATATCATTCTCGTCTGCAACGAACATCCACGAAGCCGCCGGCAACCCGTCATGACCGATGGTGACAATCAGCTTTCGTTTCAGTGCTGGTTCGCCTTCTGCATTTGTTGTCGTACTCTCTTCCACCTTCTCAGGTGTGCTCACATCTTGCGACTGAAATTTATTTACTCGAGGCTTTCTGACTTTCTTCTCGACACGAACCTCTGTCAATGCATCGCGCTCCCCAACGACCTCGACTTGATATTTCCCCGCCTGAATTGTGTGCCGTGCTTCTCGGATATAATAAAGACCGTCATATGTGCGGGAATGCCCTGTAAGGCGAAATATCCTTTTTGCCGAAACACGAGGATTCCCAATGATTGGGAAATTGATCTTGTACATTCCCTGTACTTCATCGCGATAGAATGCCTGTGCAAGAATCGTCGCCTCTTCTTCTGGCATATATCCGACTGAGCGCACTTTGATCTTCGAAACCCTTTTTACTCGGCGTGTCCCTGGGCTGTCCTCTGGGTCATCGAGCTCTGCTTCGGCACCGAGGGAGGTGAAGTCAGATGTCGATGCGCTCACTTTGACCTTGAATGATTGTTTTGTGAGTGGGTCTCTTGCTTCCAATATTACCTGTGCAGCAGCGCTATCTGTGCTTTGCGTGATTTTGGGTTCAGCAAGTATTGAACCGAGCCCTTGGTCTGTCCGCCAGATGAACTCTTCAACTGGCTCGGCATCCAGTTGCCTAGGTCCCCAGTAGAACCCACCGCCATCGACGTAACACTCAAAGCCATTCCTTCGAGCAAGGCGGTGCAACTGCTCTGCATCATTCCTATTCTTCGGCTGAGTGATTTCTCTTCGCTGCGTGGTTTCTGTGATGCGAGCAAGGGGCCCCGTGTACCCCCAGTCCTCAGCAATTTCACGCACCCATTCAGAATCAGTAATGTTGTTCTTATGGTAATACTGCGCGCGCTGCGCAATCATTATCATCGGATCTCTAAGCCAGACGACATGCGGGTTCCCTGGCTCACGCCTTGCGACAATCATTTGGCGTGGCTCACTGAGATCCCCTTGCCAACCCCATGCGACCATAAACTTTTGCCCGACCACAAATGCTGGGAAATCTGTAAGCTCGTGGTCTGAGTTGTGGAATGAAACCTTCAGCTCGTCGATTTTTTTACTGTGATCAGAGAAGTCAAAAGTCAACAAGCGAGTCCTGATGTATTCCATCATTCGCTCGTTTGTATCAGCCCATTTATCATCGCCATAATCGACATTGATTGGCTGTATGAATATCTGCGGGCTGCGGTACGGCATCTAGTGAAACCTCCGACGCTCGCTGCTGAACACCTGTGTTCGCACCAAACGCAGCGAAGGAACAACAACGACGGAGCCCGGCTTCAGCGCGATTGTCGGGTCCACAACTGGTGTCGGCTGGTATTCACAAAGCAGCCACCAGATTCCGCATGCTCGGCTCATCCCTTGGAAATACAATGCAGCAATTCCCCACCACGTGTCGCCGTCGATCACTGTGTGAAATTCATTGTCAGGTTCATCCTGGTACCGAAACGGCTCCCGTTCATCGAGGTGAGAATTCCCGTCGCTGTCTTCGTATTCTACACAGAACCGATAACGACTACTCGGAAAAATAGGCATATCAACCCCACGTCCTAAAAGAGCCACCAGTCAACTGGTCCTCCATTGTGATGCGCCCCTCAGGGGCCTCTTCCCAAACTGTTGTTGCGCGCAATTGCTTGATCAACCCGCGGACATCGCTGTCTTCGAATTCAAAAGACAAGCTCGTTAGAAGGCATCGCATCGTTACGATCCCTGGAATCACCAATATACAAGCCGGAGGCGATGAACCGATCAACCCCGCATTTGTTTGAGAAGGATAAGCCAGCGCCTCCAACCATCGCCGGTCCTCTTCTATAACCCTCGACACCATAGCGAGATCGCTAGCACTACCTTCGCGCGTTACTTGCCCGCTTATTGCCCCCTCTGAAGCTTGCTGGTTCCTGGATTGTCCGATTTCCTTCAGCATCATGAGGGCATTCCAGTAGATTTCGAACCGATACATCGCTGACCCGGTCGAATTGTACGTTTTATAGTTATGCGACATTCCAATCGGCGCCGCAGAGTCATACTGTGGAGTGATTTGCTCGCTCACACGCGCCGGCCTAAACCAGAAAGGCATCGTATCCGGTGCGATTGTGTTCTCGTCATCGAATAGCAAAAGGTTTCGCACGTACCCCTTGATTCCATCCAACGAGCCCATCGGAGATCCCTGTCCGAAGATATCTCTCATGTTTGGCGTCGATGTTGAATTGGACGGCATTGCTTCTCCTTATGTTCCGAGTGCGAGCTCTGGTGCCACATACCTGCCAGCCTCGTTCTCGGCATGGGCATTTGCAGCGTCGGCGACTGACTCAAAAGCAACGTTTGCTTTCACGCCATTTTTTGCAAGACGGCTTACGACAGCCTCCAATTTTGAAAGCGTATCCTTCAGCTCAGCATCCAACTTCTCGCGTTTGTGAGCGCTTTTTTCTTTTGCAATAGATGTCGTGAGCAAATCACTTTCGCTGTTGAGGTCAGAGGCCAATGATCTCAACTGCTTTACCCTAGCATCTGACAGGCTTGCCTTTGACTTCCTCTTTGATTGCCCTTTGCCCTTGTCGCCGCCCATCGTTTCTTCACCAGTGAATGCGTTGATCATATCGTCGAATTGTTCACTTGTCGCTTTGAATCCTGCATCAGTATTGAATCCTGAGAAGATAAACCCGAGCCCCTCCCCGATTGCAGCACTGATCAGTTGGATCAAATTGTAGACACCCTTCAGCCCACGGAATATTGGTTTCAATACCATGTCGATGGCTTCAAAAGCCTCCAGCATTCCGTTAAATGCTGCAACAGTATCTTGGATTCCAGCAGTAATATCTTCACTTGTAACCTCGCCAAATGATGCCGACATCTCTTTGGCAACCTTCACGACTTCCGTGAAAATATCAATGACAGTACCGCCTAAACTCGCAAGCGATTCACCTGCATCGATCCCACTATCCATCCATGTCTCCATGGAGGCATCGTCTCCGAACATGTCGAACATTCCGCCGAATTCATCTTTCAATCTTTGAATGTTCGGCCCGAGCTGGGCAACTCCGATCTCAAATCCAATCATGAGGCCGTCCCAAAACTTCTTTGCTTTTTCGACGAGCCCCTGGAACCCCTTTAGAAACTTGATCACGCCGCCCTGGTTTGCATCTTCCAACTGCTTTTTGAACGCTTCACTGAGCTCTCCCTTTTGAAAGATTTGAACGATCCCCTTGTAGGCAAGTTTGATTTTCTCGGAAACCATCTCCCAGGTCGATTGGTTTTTCCCAGCTTCTTTTCGCATTGCCTTTGAAGCAGCGACGAACCCGACTCCGAGCCCTGCAACAAGTAACACCATCGGCGCGAGTATCCCCATAAATGCAACGAATGAACCAATCAACCCCGACACCGTTATTCCGAGAATGTTCATAACACCGAACAGCCCAACGAATGCACCCACCGCCGTTGCAATCCCACCGATTCCGCCGGCGACGGAAACAATCATATCTCTTAGCCCTGGCGGAAGGGCATCGAGCAAGTTTGAAAACCCAGAAGAAACAACATTTATTGCCCTGACAAACGGTGACAATATCCGCTCAACAGACTTCCCGAATGTTATTGAAATCGCTTCTTTCAGCGCATTCATTTTTTTGACCTGATGATCATAGGTTTCAGAAATCTTTTCGAATGCTTTGTCAGTTTCCCCAGTGCGGTTTTTCATCAACCCGAGAACTTCATTTAATTTTTCGCCTTCGTTTGCTGTCAAGGCTGTCATGACTTTCCCAGCCTCAATAGAACCGAACAACTTATCCATCGAGTCGGCGTTGAACCCGGCTGATTTTGTGATCGAATCCAGGAACCCTTTCCAGCCTTTTGTCCGAATTGCATTCTTGCTGAATTCAATCCCGAGCCGCTTCGCTTCGTCCTGGGCATCCTTGGCTGGCTTTGCAACATTGCCCAGCGCTGCTGAAAGTCCAGACACCGTCTCGGAGGTGTTGATACCTTTTGTCGTGATGGCACCGATCGTCGCCAACAGATCATCGAATGCAACCCCGGCTCCTTCTGCCACTGGAGCAACACGACCGATGTTGCTAGCCAGCTCGGCTGCCGTTGTTTTACCTGCTTTGATTGTGACGAAGAAAGCATCTGAAACGTCAGTTGCTTCGAGCTGCGCCCCTGCATATGCATTCATCACATTGGTCAAACCGTCGACGCCGGTCTCAACATCTGTGATGCCGCCAACCGCCAGCCGGTTTGCCGTGTTAAGCAGCTTCGTTGCCTCTGTTGCATCTGTAATGCCAGACGAAATGGTCTGGTAAAGTGCTTTTGTTTGAATTGCCGCACTAGTGCCGAATGCTTTCGACATTCCGAGCGTCGTATCCCGGATCTGCTTCGTGCTCATATCGGCTGAATCAATCAACGTTGAGACTTCAGCAACTCCAACTGAAAACAACCTGTTCGCTTGCGATGCATTGCCGAGGGCGCCAACAATCATCGAGCCCATTTTTGCAGCCGCAGCGCCGATGGACGCCATGGAGAGCCCGACTGACTTGAACACAGACTTTAGATTGGTAAGCGTTGAACTGAATTTTTTTACAACTTTCGAGGCGAGGTCTTTTCCCCGTAGCACAAATCCAGCACCAAAATTATTCATCGCCATCGGCAGACCTCCTCAGCCTCTTGCAGTCGCTAGCTTCACAATTGCGCGCACTTCTTCGCGCCGAGCTGTTTCAAAATCTTCCATCAGGCACTGCGCCTCTTCCGGGGACAAGTCGAGCGTTTCGTTCCAGCTAATTCGAAACCCTCCTCCAAGAATCGGCTGCCAGCTCAAGAGCTTGCGAATGCTGTAGACTTCCTCGGCAGAATAGATGCCGATCAACCCTGCCCATGGCGCCGATTCTTCTTCCTCTCCTTGATCCCCTTGCTGGGCAAGAGGAACCCCGAGTCGAAAGGGAGGTCAAGCATTTCTTCGCGCCCGCAATGCGGGCATTCAATCGCAACCTCGGTGTCGACCCCGCACTCATGCAAGTCAAAAGCATCGCGCAGATCTTCGCATTCTTGCCCGCCAAGCCCGTCAAACGTTTTGCTGTGGCCATTGTTCCCGTCAAGCCAGTCCAAAATATCACGCCGTTCGACGCCCTCTACATCAACGATTCGAGAGCGCAAAGCACAGGACATCGCTCTTCCAGGGTTGTGCTTGACCAGCTTCTCTAATGCCTCTTCTGTCTTCCCGCTTGCCAATGTAAAGGTGATTTTTTTGCCAGCGATTTCACAGGAAAACGGCTCGCCAGAAACAACAACGGCAAGATCTTCTTCGTCCAAATCCCGGCGCACAAGATCTGTCTCGAGATCTACCTCGTAATCGAACAGGGGGCATGAACCACTCGGGCACTCAACGCCATGAATCGGATATTTTTCGCCATCTCGATATGTGATCTTCCTGAGCTCGATCATCAACACGAATTTGTCGCCCATCAACAACGACCTCGTGACAGGCCGGTCGCCTGGGTTCACGCCAGTGTATGGACCTACGTCGACCCATTCAACCAAACAGGAATCAAGGACAGTGTTCAGCACATTGTTTTTGTTGCGACCACGAGAACGTGCTGATTGTGCGAGGATGTTTTCTTCTCGCATGAGTAATTGCCGAAGAACAACCTCGGCGCCGGATGGCAAACTGACAGTTTCCTTGCGCATTTTTTCTCCTACTTCGTTTGTCTGTTCTACACTGCAAAGCCGAAACCAACGGGAGCCGGGGCACCGCCCTCAGGCACCCCCGTGGTTGCGGAAAAATGGACTAGCTCTGAACACGCTCCCAATAGTCACACTCGATGACGACCTCTTCCATGCGGACCTCGGAGGCATTGTTGTCCCAGTCTCCGGTGGAGTACTCTTTACACCAGCAATCGTAACAAATGTGTCTCTCGACTTCGTTGCCTGCGCGATCTTGCTGGACAACTTCCATCGTTCGATAAAGGTCCGGTGTGACAAGCCCCGTACCGGCGGCGGCGTCAACAGTGTCCTTCATCCAGTCGTACAGCTCGAGATCTTCAGCGATGCCATGCGACAAAGTGATCGGAGGAAACACCACGAGGCCCGGTGCCTTATGGGGATGCAGCCGCCCACCTTCTCGATGCTCCACAAGATCGGCATTGATGCGAAGTTCAGAACACGTTGTGAACGCGGCGCGCGGAACGCCATCAATCTCGACAACGAACTTGAACTTTTTGAAATAGTTCACTGGGGTTCCCATCGTCTTCTCTCCTTATGCGACTGCAAGCTCTTCCTGGAGCGCGCGCGTGTCTTGGGTTACGAGGACAACGATATATTCGTTCGGCTTGTTTGTGGCGAGGCCGATCCGAATTGTCATGATGCCCGCAAACACGTTAATCATCGGGTTGAGCTGATCGCTGGTATCAACAAAAAACGCCTCTGATGGAACGTTGGACCTGAAAGCGCCCTTCCGCATCTCGCGGAGAAGGAAGGCTGTAATCATGCGATTCGCACGCTTCCTGTTTTCGGTGTTATTGAAGCGGTGTTTAAACACAACCAAGGCTGCCTTGATGCTTTGCTCGATGTACGTGACACCGCGGCGCTCGCCAATGTTAGGGAAATTCCCCGTGCTTTTCGTGGTGCGCCCGCCGTCGATATGCCAGGGCTGCCCTTCCAGCTTTGTGATCGGGTTGATCCGGTTCGGGTAAACATAATCGCGAGTAACCTCGTCGAGGACTTCATGCTGACTGTTCCCGCTGGGGTCGTCCTCCACGCCGAGCATGCCACGAATCACACCGTACCCATGGCCTATCCCGACGCCTGCTGGGGACTCGTACACGCCGCCAAGCTGTTGATCATTGCGGGCATATAGCCCGGCAATCCACCCGCTCGGAGCGACCGTGATGTCATTTGTGTCTCCAAAGATCGTTGTGCTCGGATTTGCCACTTTGATCTGCGGCCAATAAATTGCGCCGAACTCGGAGTATTCCAGGATTCCGTTGCTGTTTACGTACGACACGATCTGTGTCTTGGTGTAGCCAGCCGGGCAATCGAGGATACAGAACATCGAACCGTTCCTGTGCACCTCGGCATAGTCCATCATTGCGAGATGAACTGCTGCTGTTGCCACACCTGGCACGATGAGAATTCGACCGGTCGTAACACGGTCAAAGCAATACAACCCTGTCGGGCCAGATGCATTCCCAGTGTAGTCGGCATCCGCAATGCTGGTGAGCCCGTCATCGCCACCGGTCATCGCCGAGCTCGTAACATTTACTGGACGCTCAGTCGCAGGAGCGGGGCCAACGTCAAGGTCTGTCACAGCAATAAACTTCGAACCGTAGTTCGCATTGTTGACAATGGTCTCGACGAAATTCGTCAGCGTGTCATCCATCGTAACGTTCGGGAACGTTTCGCGAAGAACGCCGGCTTTGTAAACCTTCAGAGTAAACTCTGTCGACGTGCCGCTCGGTGCATCCTCGATGCCGATCGTGATGTCATCAGTGTACGCCCCGAATGTTTTCCCGTCGACTTGCAGTGTGTTCACAGGGCTCGCTGCTGTACCGGTGTGAGTTGTGTTGTCGAGCCCGAGCGCAGTGTCAAGGCCTGAAGTGGCGACAATCTGGATTGTCTTTGCAGCTCCCGTCAGCGCTGTTTGGAAAGTCAACGTCCCGGTTCCGTTCACAACAACATCGACATCGGCAACAGCCGCTTCGACAACTGCTTCAATCTCGGCGCCTGTGACAGCAGAAAGGTTCGCAACGTTGCCAGTCCCGGAAGTAAGCGAAGTCGGGAAACCGAGAATCGCATTCGCTGTTCCACCTGTTACCTGAACGCTGGCGCCGCTTCCGCGTTGGTCAGTAGTGATCACGGGCACGGCCGCTGGAACATCACATTGCAGACCAGTGGTCTGAGCATTGATGACAGCCGCAACCTCGGCGGATGTGCCAGCAGCAGGCGTTGAGAAATCCGCCGTCTGGAACGTCACCGTTTGAGTCGGGCCACCGCCGATGCTCAGCGTTAAAGTTTCGCCGCCGGCAGAAAAATCGTACGTCGGTGAAGTGGCTGCTGTGAGCACTGCGGCGACGGCTGTCAATGTTGCTGTCGTCGGACCACCTAGATCGGTTGTGATGTCCAGTGTCAGCAATGCCTCAAAACGAAGATTGAAGTTTTGCGTTCCTGTTGATGTGACGGCCGCAGCAGTCGCAACACTTCCGCTGTTTTGCAGATTGACTTGCCCTTTCAGCGCGGTGTGCGCTGTCGGGTCTGTCAAGTCCGTATAGTGAACCGTGCGAACGACCCACATGTACGAACCGCCATTGTTGAAAAATCCACGCGCGGCAATTGCACACTCCGCGTTGGCTGTGAACCCTCCAAAGATTTTTTCGTATTCGTCTTCTGAAGTTGTGAGCTGCGCGTCCGAAATCGGACCGCGTTCGCAGACTCCAATGCAAAGCAACACCGCGCTGGGAAGCGCGGCAACGCTCGGGATCTGCGGTTCTTCTTCGAGAATGACGACCTTGCTGCCAAGCAGATCAGTCGATGCCATGGCTTTACTCCTTCAATGTGTTGCCCTTTTTGCGGGCTGATTTGCGGCTCCCGGCCGTGTTGTTTTGAACCTGCTTCGGTACTTCCACTGCCTGCACTGGCGCCGCAAAGCTATGCTTCGACGGATAAACTATGAGCTTGTCCTGTGCGTCCACTGCATCACGCAATTTTTTTGCAAACAGAACTGCCTGGTCAATGCCCCTTGCACGCTGGTGCGCCAGAATATGAAGCGAGGCGCATGCACCTGTCTTTTTGTCGCAGATACACCGTCCAACTTTCACGCAGACTTCCTGATGCGGCAGACTATAATGCAGCGGCTCATTACTCGTATTCTGAATATCGATCAGTCCCATCGATTCCTCCATTACACGGGTTGAATTTCGCGACTCGGTTCTCCGTCGTTTTCAGTTATGATCCACCCGCGCTCAATAATCGTACCAGCTTCGTCGTCGATATGCACGCCTCGGATCAGTAGGCGACTTTCAAAGTGAAACAGATCGCTGTAATTCGGGTCTGAATTATGCGATGGGAACCCTGTCCACGGTATCTCTATTTCGTATTCGTACGAGCCCAATGTCGGATCGGACGGATCGCGCAAAACGCTTATTGTTGTAATGTCGCGAAACAGAAGAAGGAAAGCCTGACTTATCGATTGCGACTCCAGTGGTGTTGTTGCCCAAACTCTGACATCGAAATCTAAGTCCAGTGTCACTGGAACGTTCTTGCGCAAATATCCGTCTGCGTCCAGCGGGTCCTCGATGCATTCTTCCCTGTTGATACTGTAGAACCGATTGATAGGTGTTGCTGGCCCGAATAGTTGGATATTTGGAGCCTCGGCACGAAGCCGCTCCCAGTCTGTTGAATCAGGATCATAGTCACGGCCAAGACTGATTGAAACATTTGAAAGCAGGTGGCGCTTCAATAGTTGCAAAAGTTCTCTGATAACCCGTGTCAGATAACACTCTGCTGTGAAGTCCGGACGGTCTATTGAATAGGCACCCAAGCTCGTGACATTTTCCCCAGTAATTTCATCGCCATCATCATCGAGGTTTGAAACCCGCACATCGAGTGCCAAGGGAAATGATGTGCTGGCCCCTGTCCATGCTGGCACGGTACAATAAATCAGCCCGTCAGAAGCGGACTCTGCCCATGTCGCACGCACACCTTGGAATTCAACCTTGACTGTTTGCTGTGCATCGCCTCCGAGATACCCCGTGGCAGGAATCGTTGGAATCCTGAAGTTCGTTCCTGCAATCACAACGATATTCGTGCCGTTTGTTTTTCCGCTCGACGGAGTAATACTGGTGATCGTGGGGACTGCCATTGGTTATCCCTTTATTTTCAGTCTTTTTTTCACACGCTTCACAATGCGAGCTGACAGCCCGCCTTTCCATTTGTCAAACGTTGGGCGAAGAAAAGGCCGCGCTGGGACCCCAGGATGATGAATAATTGTCGTCTTCGGGTTCAACGGTGCCTTGAATATTTTTGCTCGAGCCATCGCGTAAAAAAACCGCCTCATTTTCGGTGTCACCCTGATGTCGAATTTCTTTGTGCCGAATTCATGGATCTCAGCAATGTTCCACATGTCTTTCCCGTTCTTGGCTTTGACATGTTTGTTTACTCCGACAAAATATGAAACTTCATCCGCATCCTGGCCGACCTTCTCAGAGTGAACACTGTTTAACAAATCACCGTGTTCGATCAGCGGCTTTGACTTGCCACCTTTCATTTTTATAGTTGAGTCCGCAAGCGCTTTAAACCGTTGCCCGCCAGGGGCCCCAGCGCGAATCCCTCGACGAATTTCACCGGCAAGCGTTGTCGCCTCATATGCAATTGCTTGAGAAATCGCACCAGGCAACCGGTTTGTAAGTGAGGCTAGCTGCCGTTTTGATTTCCCGAAATCTTTAATATCGATATCGAAATCAAGGCCGAGGTTCATATTCTCGCTGTCACTCACACCGACCTCGCTTTCGATTTTGCAGCAAACGCACAATACAGTATTAGTAGATTTGTTTGCGGTGTACCGAATGTCGCAAGGCCGTGTCCAGCACGTTCAAGGTTGACGATGAACATTCCTGGAGGATTTTCGAATTCAACATCGGTGTCGCCGGCGACAGTCTCAATTGATTCGATGCGATCCCCCTGGGCAATCATCGGCCGACCATCAGTGTCAATCAACCCGAGGCGCACCAGGTCCGGCCAGTGAAGCGTCAAAATTATATCTGCCTCAATCTCATGCCCGGCAGGAGTCATGAAGTCACGCCCCCAAGAACGCCTGTCTAACTGACATGGAATCCTAATCGCATCCTGCTCGATGCGGCCCCCTGGCTTTACAATCCTGAAATCGTCATCGAAGTCGCCTGCGGACTCAATTGCAGCAGCATCCAACAGCCGGACAACGGCAACAAATTTGTTGATCAGTCTGCCGCGGTATCCCATCAAACCACCCCAACTGCCATCGGTGAAATGAACGTCGAAAGAATCTTGTCAACTTCCAGGTCGCCGGTCATCCCATAACTTGCATCAGATTCTGAAATGTCAGCAAGCTTGTACATCTGGTCCCGTGTGCGTTCTTCGATCACTCTATTCCGCGCGATGAATGCGTCCCCGTCCCCGGTTGCACGTGGATACATGTGGCGTATCGTGAGAAGCAGCGCAGCCAGCTTTATCAGCTCAGGGGTGTTCCCATAGTCAGAAGGGATTTGCGATCCAGGCGTTGTCTCTGCTGGCACTGAGGAGGAATCGAGCTCGGTATACCCGAACACTCCACCGACATGGATGTTCCTGTGGCCACGAACAAAGTCTCGGCTTCCATTCCTTGCATATCGCATCTCGCTTGGAAGCATGTCGCGCCACGCAATCCGCGGGTTATCACGGTCGTCCGGACTCAACAGACCCTGTGTCAAGTGGCGGTTGTAAACAAGCACCTCTGTTAAATCGATCGAATCGACTTCCCCGCTGCTGTCGACAATCCCAAAACTTGTGACAGCAATCAACGGAACGTTCATGAGCAAATCTTGCCCTCGCCGCCCATCGAGAACGAACGTTCTTGTTCTGGGCTCAAACCATTGCCGTGTCACCCGGTCTATTGTTGATGTCGCACGTTGAATTCCCTTGATCACATTTGCATCCGAAACCATCGTCTCGGTGAAACCTTCGTCCCGGATATCATCGACTGAAACATATCCAGCAAGATCGGCACGAACAGGGTCCGACATTGCAGACTCAGCCGTGGTTGATGTGTTGTAGTAAGTGACACCGTAATAATATGACGCATCCCCGGAAATATCGTCGAACAGGTATGACACCTGGCCTGCTACCAATGCAACCCGTGTCAGCGCCGTTGTCACTTCTATCCAGTTCGGAGTTTCAATCGATACAGTACGCCAAACACGCTGTGTATCGAAAAGCGACATCACATTTGCAAGCTCGTTGACTGTCCACCGAACCTTGATTGTTGTGGCCATGGCTACCCTCCAACGCTAGTTGTGACCTTCGGGCGCAAATCTTTGGCCGATGTCGTATCCGGGCGCAAATGCGTAACCGGCGGGGTCGGCGGCGGCGCAGAACCTGAACTATTAATGTTCACAAAATGGTTGCTGACGATCATATCAATCACACTTTCGCAAATCCTAAATTACTGTACCACGACACGGTGCCACGTGTCGCCGTTACGCCCAGGTAGTATTCCAACCCAGAAGGAATATTTGCTGAAGCAGTGCTGAATTCAAACACGCCATCCGAGGTGTCATTCGTATCGGTGCCCATATCCACAACAACAGTTCCGTCCGATGAATAGATTACGACAGCAACAGAATCCAAATCTGTAATGCGCTCGCCAAAGCGGTCGGCCCAGACAGCAAACCGCGCTGTCGTTGCATCATCGGCCGCAGAAAATGTCATGTTGATCACTGCTTTTTTCACAGTGAAATCTGCCCTCCACAAATCGTCATTGTATGCTGGGGCGACCTCAACAGACCATTCGCCGACTGCATCTGGTGTCACTGTGAGCGCATACTCCCCACTGGAACCGATTTCAGCGATCGCAGTTGTAACAGAATCAACAACGCCATCTCTCCAAACGGTAACAACAAAAGAACTCTCACCAGATTTCTTTGTCACACCGTCAGTTTCAAATACGGGAAAATGATCTACAAAATTATTTCCGAGATCTATCAAAACTGGCATCGCCATCTCCTAGTATCCGAGCAAAATCGCTCCGTACACATCGACATCCGTGACCGGTGGCTGATATTCATAGGCCCCCATGTCGGAATAATCTGGCGTTCCTGCGCCAGTATTTGTGACAGTAGTCACATCTACACGAGAATTTCCTAGTATGTCCGTCGAAGGATAATCAGTGGCCCCTGCGTTACCAGAATCAATGCACTCGCTCGTAGTGGAGAAACTGTATGGGTTATCACCTGTCCCAACGAAATTTGGATCGTCGTTAACATTACCTGTTCCAGTGTAAGTTCCAGACGATTGCTCAACATCGCTATACGTTACTGTGAGCGTTGCTGCATTTGCAAAATTATTAATTGCTGCGCCGACTCTGTTACCCCAAACAACACAATTTTCAAGCGTAGTAGTCGCACTGCCAGTATTCCGAATAGCAGCAGCATCATTGTCAGCATCATTGTCAGCAATTATGCAGTTTGTAAAAGAATGCGTGCCGCCAGAGATGTAAACGCCTGCGCCATAGTTGCAAGTATTGTTGGACAAAATGCAATTGATCCACGAAGAACTTGCATTTGAAAACTGTGCAGCGCCGCCATATGCCGAGCTGTTAACCGTCCCATCGATCCGAACTCGAACACAGTTAATGGCAGATGTAGAACTGCCTGAACCAATACAGCCGCCATAATAGCCGCCTGTCGTATTGTCTGTGAATTTACAATCTGTAAAATTCAAAGTGCCAGCGCTCGTTACGCTACAAGCTGCCTTCCCGCTGTTGCTGTGATTCCCGTCAAATGTGCAATCACTAATATTTGCAGTGCAAGCAGAAATAACAAATGCGCCGGCATCAGACGTTGCCGAATTGTCATCAAAAGTGCAGTCCTCCGCGACAAGAGTCCCTGCACCAAGTTTGTAAAAAGCTCCACCGTTGGCTGCATTGTTGTCCGTAAAAATACAATTGCGCAGGGTGACTGTCCCAGATGTCACATAGATGTATGAACCGCCGATGCTCGATGAGTATCCGTTAATGCATTTGAATCCATCTATTGTATGCTGCTGCGTTACATACATGCAGCGATATGTATCAACGCCGTCAAGAATCGTAATGTCAGCAGGCAAATCCCTCGTTGTCGGGACAGTGGTCCCCGTCAAAGACGTGTCATATCCTCCAACAATCTCATTGTCGTTGCTGTTATCAAAATCGATCCGAGCGGTGAGCGTGATTGTCCCGCCCTTGCACCGCAGAACATCTCCGGACGCGAGCGCATCGATCGCTGTTTGAAGATCCTGATAAGCATCTTCCCAGGTTGTGCCGTCGGCGTCCCCCGTTGTTAGCGCATCATAGAAAAATACATCAGCCATTTAGCTTCGCCCGATCATGAAATCACCTGCATGTCATATTGTGCGAGGGCAATTTCGACATCCGTTCCGCGCAACGTCAAGACCCAAGTATCGAAAGCATCTGTCGACGTAGACTGATCTGGCATTTCGCCACCCTGCCCATACACATCGTCTGCGTAGGTAATTGCAGAGATTGCATTGCTCGCTGTCCCTCTCGTGATTTTCAGATGGTATGATCCCTCAGACGCACCTGTAACGCTGATTGTCATTGTCACGGAAGCGGAGGTCAGATTTACTTTTTGATGCTGACCGTTTGAAAGTGTCAGCGTGAATGCGGAACCAGAATCGCCGTTGTTGTATTCACTGTCGAACCCGATTGACTTCACGTTGTCGATATTGTCGCTGTCATCAATTGTGACCCCGCGCCCCTGGACACCTTTGCTTCCACCGTCGCCGACGACGACTGCATTGTCTGTTATCGACGAAGCAGCAGTCACATCGCCGTCACCGAATGGCAAGGTCCCTGCCGTGATCCGTTTTTTCGCAGCAGAGTCAGCGCTGTCCTCAATCAATAGAACATCGGCATCGACCGGCGTTGCCTTCAGAGAAAATGTCCCGATGTCGCCGGCCGCACGTTTCAACTGTGCATCATTTGTAAGATTGTCGAGCCCGACTTGAGCCGCGGTTACATTGTGCGGATCGGATGTGCTGCCAATATGGGAATCGATTTGCGCATGGGTGTTCGTCCCTTTGCTGCTCAAATTTACATGATCGATCGTGCCACCATCGCCGCCGTTGTGATCATGTGAATCTCCGTTTGTGACACCTTGCGCAGCCGGGGCAAAATCGGAGGGCGCCGAACCAGAATCCTGGAGTAACTCACCGTTTGTTCCATTGAACGAGGCAAGGTTCCCGTCGACAACGGCACCGGCAGGGGCGACGACGTTACCAACATCGGCGCCATCGGCAACGTTGAGCAAAGACCGACCTTGCGCGGCCGTCAGCTCTGCGGCCCCTGTGCTGGCCCCTGAGACGTTTCCGAGCAGCCGTTGATCGGCCGCCACAAGAATCGTCGCCGGCGCCTGGGTGCCAGTATGGACAGAACGAGCGCGATCGGCAGCATGGTAATGCGCTGTAGAATCACCGCCATCCGTCAAGTCTGTATGCACAGCCTCCGTCAAGTGGCGATAGTCGCCAGTATCCAGCGCGCCAAGATCGTTGTGATTGCTTGCCGTGGTGACAGTCCACTGCGCATCGAACGGAAGCTCGATAGACTCAAAATTGGCCTCGCCCTCTTGGAAAACAACCTTGCCGATCAAGATGGCGAACACATCGAGCCCGGACGGCAACAACGCTGGGACAGTTGCATTTTGTGCGTCCGTAAGAGAATACTCTCCTTGGCCATACACCACGATCGGCATACCTGTGAACGTCGCATATACCCAGTAAACCCCGTATTTATTGCTGACAAGATTTTCCAACCCGGTCGCAATGTCGTTGTATTGGGTATTGCCAAGCACCGTTCCTGACGATGCAACCCAGGCCGCCCCGTTGTAGTAGTACAAGCGGAAGTTGTCGTAGTACACATCTCCGGTGTCGTCCGTTGTTGTCAGCGTTGTTTCTTGAATCGTGACAACAGTATTCGTCCCGTCCCATGTGGCCGAGTCAACAGTATATGTACCGTCGTTGGAAACCGAACCGCTTATGATTATGTAGCGATCTCGCATGTAGTCGCCAGACACATCTCCCAGCGCGTTCTCGAGCTTGATCGTGTCTGTTGCTGTGACATCGTGAATTCCATGCGTCGCTGAGCTGTCAAACGCCCCGATGCTATACTCAGATAACCCCTTGTAGACAACTCCTGCGGTGATATTCAATGCACGATCAACGACTGCATCCTCGGTTGTGACAAGGCCGCTGGCACGCTGTGTACCGAATACCTCATTTGTATACCCCTGCACCTTGTTGGCCAAATCTGTAAATGAATGCCCGTTTTGCAGGATATGCAAAAGAGTTGTAGTCGGAACCTTGTACACATATCCGATCGGAACGTTCGTGCGGCGATCTGTCCGCTCGGTATTTGTGACGACAATCTGAGGCGTCCCACCGTTGTACTCGACATAGACGTAGTTTGTGCCGTCCGATGTGGTCTGGGCAGACACTGCGCCGACATCGAATGCAACAGTCGCGCCGATGGCGCTATCGGTTGTTTTGATGTATCCCTTTGTCGCTGCGACATCGACAGTGCCAGGCGTCCCCGAATTCTCAGAAATCTCCCCGCCCATCACATAGATCGACGACTGAACATTGTTGATGTAGTCCTGGATGCTGTCATACGTTGGCGAGCCGATCTTGCCCACCTCGACATCTTCTGCGGCTTGTTTTTGCCACGTGCCATCCGTGCCATCCGATTTCAAAACCGTTTTATCAGCACCGATCGCAAGGCGTGTGGTTGCCGCCGCACCACGGACGACAATGTCCCCTCGCGTTGTGAGCGGGTCCGAATATGCCGCGGCGGCCAGCTCATCAATGGCGCCCTGAAAAGTGTACTTTGTGAGCCCAGCAGAGATAGAAGGATCAAATTCATCTGGCACAGTCAGCAAAAATGTGAGTCCGCTCTGATATATCACACTCGAGCCTGACCCAGCATTCGACAAGTTTGCCTGCGCATTCAGTTGTGCAAAAGTGGCTGTCGAATTCGGACCCAACTCTATTTCAGTGGTATTTCCGCTATGAACAATATCTTCGACAGCGCTTGCCAATATGGCCCCACCAGTTTTGAGCGCCGTTGTATTGTTCTTGAACCTTGTCGGGGCACCGCCGGCCGACCATGGGTCCAATGCAATCGGCTCTGCATTCTGCAAAACCCCGTATGTATTTCCTTCGAAATATGAGCTGTTACCGATGTAGCAAAAATTCGTTCCGTCCCCAGAGAGTGCTTCCACATGATCGATGAAATAAGTTCCAAACACACGGCTATACGACCGCCCAGACGGGTACAATCCATATCCCTGGCTGTTACCATCAATCGTACATGTAAGCAGCGAAACATTCGAATCGTATACATTGACCCAGTCTGACCAGTCGACGAACTTCATATACGCGTAGTAAACGCTGATCTTTCTAGACGACAGACTCGCAAACTTCCGCATTGCGCACGAATAAAAGGTCACCGATTCAGTGCTATCGACAACCGGGTAGACGTCCTCAGTTGTGCTCCGGAAGTCAATGTTCGATACGGAGATTTCTAATGTACTGTTTTTAATCGCAAAGAAGTTCCCGCTGCTATACGAAATATCGACACCTGGGTCGTTTTCCTGCTGCGGCAAAAACTCAGTTGCGGAATAGATATCAGATGTCGCACCAGGAGACAGTGGTGCATTGTTCACACGAAGCTGTGTTGCTGTGTTGCTAGCGATCGGGCGATATGTGCTCGATGACGAAGTCTTTTGAAAATGCCCTTCGTGTTCGTCTGTTGTCCACGATGCGCCAGAGGCATCAAGATACATGCGGCCATCAATGTTCGTTGGATCGTTGTCGTACCCCGTGATTGTGAATGTCTCAAGTGAGGTCATCGTGCCGATGAGATTCAGGGCCCCTGTCCCCTCAAAATAATCGAGCACGGTATGCCTTGTCCCATTCACACCGCGAAGCGTATTCCTGTAATAGACGTTTACCGTTGCATTGATAATGCGTGCGATCGCACCAGTGCCACCACTGTACAAAAAGTCGGATGTTTTCTTTGCGTTAGCCCAGTCAGACCCATCGTTTGAGTCATCACCTGCTGTCCCGTCTACGTAGTAGTCAGTATTGCTCTCGATCCTCGGTGAATAATCCTCGACCCAGCTTTTTGTTGTGAGATCGTTGTCGCCGACAGGGGTCCCGCCCCGGACGATAGCATACGCCGAGTCCGCATTATCCCGATGTTCTACAACGCCGGAAGAATCTTTGACCCGTGGGCCGCCCTTGCCAAACTCAACATCTGAACCCAGGCCCTTTTGCGAATATCGTTTCTCGTCCATCAGCGGAACTCCTGTCGCTCTTCTATCTTATGCGTGGATGAATGTGACTGTGATTTTGCACTGCCCTTGTGACGGCGTTGTCGTCGCCAGTGTGGCAACCAACTGAGTTGACGATCCGTATGTGTACTCAGTGACGGCATCAAACAAGACAGCTTCGTCAAGTTCGTTTTCGGCTGCAAGCATCAACCTATCGTCGTCAACTGCATCGCCAATGATCAGCGACTGAGATGTTCCGTCAAACGCCTGCGTGACGTTTGCCCTTACTCCGACAACGGTTGCATTGAGGGGCACAGCAGCGCCGATGTTGTTTGCGCCTGTATCTGTGTGCGCCAATGTCACAGTACGAGTGTCGTATTTCCCGCTGTCTGTCCCAGCACTCGGGCCGAGGTCGTCCCATTCTGTATTGTCGAGATCCCATATGTACGAATGGTCAGCCGAGAATTCAACTGTCCCGCCGGTCAGCGCATCGGTCACGCCAATGACTTGCCCCTCTACAGGAACGATCTCTTCCCATGCAGCGCCTGTGTCTCGATACAGATAGTTCAGTGTGTAGGCACCGCCTGCGGTTGTGCAAATGAAGATCCGCCCCAACGAAGATGCTGCCGGTGGGGAACCACCGTCAATTTGTCCTGTGACTGCAATTCCGTAACGTTTTTCAACCCAAGCTTTTGTCGCGAGATCGTTGTCTGCAACCGGCGTCGCACCGCGAACAACGGCATAGTCATCGTCTGCATTGTTTCGGTTTTCAACAACGCCCGACGAGTTTTTGATTTTTGCCCCGCCTTTGCCGAGCTCGATCGTTGATCCGACGCCAGATTGTGAATAGTCCTTGTGTGCCATTGCTCGCGCTCCTATACCACCGGCGTCTTAGAAACGCGGTAGAACAATGTCGGGTTCTCCCCGACTGCCAATTTGGTAAAAACCAATCGTACATTTCCAGCATTCAAGTCCGCACTAAAAGTGAGCCCTGAAATTTCAGCTACATCAAAAGAATAAGCGTCTCGAAGCAACGATGCAGCAACACCGTTGTGCGTTATTTCGATTGTCCCTATTTGTGATTTCTTGCTCACAGGGAGCTCGACAACATATTCAACAACAAACGAACGATAGGTGGCCGCTGCTCCGAGAATGACGTAGTCGGTAGCATTGTCGAACCCATCTAATTGAGTAGGCACAGACAGCGCATACCTGCTATCTCCGCGCCCAATCGTCAATGGATTTGTCAGGTACATTTTGCCTCCTATCCCAGTCTATCACGACAACTGTGGCCGTACACCATTACGCTTTGATAACGGTGGAGGCTTTGGCCGTCCAGGCAATAGAAGAGGACGCCTCCCCGGTGACTGTCACTACGAGTGTCTCGTCGGTATCATTCACAGTCACAGCAATATCCCAGTCGTCTGTCCCACCGGATGAATCCGACTGCACGAGAACCGTCTTCACAACAGTATCGACGAGTGCACTATTGTTCGATCCGTCACGCTGCGCCGCGACGTCAAGCCGCCAGAACTTGCTTTTGTTCGTTGTGTTCTTTCTTGCAACAACATCGATCGTCAGCGCGATCGTTTGCTCTGCGGCGAGAACGACATGTTCACTCGATACGCCATCAACGTAAATTTCAGCCGGCGTTGCGTCTGACGTTGTCCCGCTCCACTCATAGCTTTGCTCGCTCACGCCGCCGCCGATTATGTACCAATAATCGTTCGACGCCCCCTCGATCGCTTGCAACATGATCCATCGTTCGGAGTCCGAAGTCTGATTTGCCGTCGACAGAGTGATCGCCACACCGACAGCATTGCCCTCGATATAATCGGCTGCATTCGGCGTGATCGTTGTTCCATTTGTCACGCTCGAACCAACTTCTTTTACAACGATAATGCGCCTGCTGTTTCCTTCGTTGATCCGCGGAAGAGTAATTGCGCAGGCACCAGAATCGGAATTCGCATACACCGTATATTTCTTGTCGCCATCCACGCCGTTGCCGATTGTGAGTGACGTTCCTGATAGCTCATCCGCACCTGCTGCAAACGACCCACCGGTATCAAATGAAGCATGCGGCCCGTCTGTCCCCTTGGTGTTGCATGCCACCCCGACTGTCTCGTCATCGAAGCGGCCACCAATCAGCGGTGAGGTGCCTGCCCCAATACACAAGCGCTCATCATATTCATTCAGTTCACCGGCATCTTTGCCGAGTGCAACGCAATCGGACAAATCAAGCGCTGAACCGCCTGCATTTTTACCGAGATACGTGTTATCCGCGCCAACCCCTATGGAATGCCCAGAGTCCGCGCCGACTAACGTATTGCCATCACCCGTTGTTGCCGAATCGCCAGCACCGCCACCAACGACAGTGCTATCTTGTCCAGTCATGGTAAGCCCGGCTTGGTGCCCTACGAAAACCGTTTTCTCGGCGCCGACTATTGCTGCGCCTGCCTCATGCCCGGCAGCAACATTTTTGTTTCCACCGACAAGGGCACCAAGGGCACCAACGCCAGTCGCGACATTTTTATCGCCATTTACACAAGCATCCAGGGCACCGCAACCGATCGCGATGTCATCAGACCCAGAAGCCAGCAATGCCAGTGAATCTTCGCCGATGGCCACACAGCGACCATATGAGCCGGTTATTGCGTTTAGTGCATTCCGCCCGATTCCGACGCTGTGTTCTGTGCAATCATGCATGCTCATCCCTGCGCCATAACCGATTGCGATTCCGTCACTTCCGAATACTCGTCCGTCGACAACGAGGCGATATCCATCTGCATCAAAACCTGTCCAGGGCAGAGAGTTGAAACCCATTTTTGCAATGTAGTTCAGGGTTTTCCCGTCAAGCGGAAGTTTACTTTTTGCAAAAAATGGAAGCGATGCTGGCACTTCAAAAACAATTTCACCTGTTGTTTCAGGCAAGCCCTCTACCCCGATAATCCCAAACCACCCGAATTCCCAGTATGCAAAAGCACCGCCATACCCGGAGCTACCATCATACGGGTTGTATTCTGGCCCCATGTACAACGACAACAACTTGCAGTCATACATATCCATGAACGTGATCCCCGAAACACGATGCTGAAAATAACTATCTTCAACACGCATAAACAACGGATTGTCGACACCAGAGCTCTCCCACATCCCACCGGTCATGCTGCTTGTCGATGTCCCAGTGAGGCTGCACCGCTTAATTCTAGCCTCGATAGAAACAGTCGATGAACCATAGGACGAGCCAGACGCAAGTGCTTGAATTGCCCCCTGGAACCATGCATCAGAGGCGTTCAGTACAACAGTCACCATACCTGACGATGCGACAGCGTTTTGCGCTGTAAACCCGTCAAGCTGAAAAGATGGTCGCCCACGCCCGTCTGTTGTGCCTTGTCCGACAAATGAAATATTTGCATCAGAACCAACGCCGCCATTAGCCTCGTATTGAAACGTGCCAGAAAATTCGACTTCACCCAGTGCAACAAATGTGATTTTATCTCGCTGTTCAAGCGTCAAGCCGGAGCAATCATAGGTGCCCGGGGCAATCATCACAGTGTAATCGTCCTCGGTCGCCTCGATATTCAAGAAGTCAAAAACCTCGGTGATTGTCTTATACGGGGATGCCGCGCTGCCTGTACCCTTGCTGTTGCTCAGACCATCTGTTTTGTCGAGCCAGATGATCCGAGCCGACCCCCATTTCCACTTGTCACGAGACAACGAGCATGGTTGTGGATCAGTGAAACCAACGAAACTCGTGTCGTCTTCGATCGCTCCCCAGGAGTGGTCGTCCATCCAGACATCATTAACGGTGTACGCATTTGCACCTTCGATTCCAAAATCGAAAAATGCACCGCCCCCGAGGTTTACACAATTAACCATGCCGAGTGCGCCTTTATAGGTCGAGCCGCCGATGTTGCCATCATATGACGTAGTCGCCACCCCGCCAGGGCGCCCTGATGCTTTGTCAAATTTGTAGATCCCAACGCCGTTCAAATGATCGATTTCGATGTTGCCGCACACACGAGAAACCATGTAGCAATTGCGTGCGTTCAAATAGATCTGGTTTTTTCCAAACGTACCAGACTCACCTTCGGCAAAGATCACTGTTGCTGCTGTCGGGAATTGGCACAAATCCCAAATCGTATGGACCGGCCCAGTGGCTTCATTTGCAGATGTCGTTCCACCTGATGCAAGATTCATGAATGAACCTTCGAGCACCATGCGGTTCGCAATGAAATATTTGTCGCCGACTTCCTGTGTCAAAGACGGGTTTACGTTTTGTGAAATGATGTCGCCAGTGATGCGGATCGGGTTACTCGTAGGACTTCCGATTTTCAATGCTGCACGGCCGTACAACGAGGTCGGAATCCCAGGATACGCAAACATCATGTCCGGATCTTGGCTCCAGTAGATATCGCCGGTAATTGTGGCGAGCTCCCCCTGGATGGATACACCGGAGCGATATGGCAAAGTCACATCGCCGGCATATATCCCCGGCTCAAGAACGAACAAACACTCGGTGCCATATTCAGCCTGGTCTGTCGGGTTAGGCTGTTGCGCGGCCGCATACGCGAGGGTTTGATACGGGTCAGTCAGGGCCCCTGTCGTGGACGCACTGTCGGCCCCATTGGTTGCATCAACATGGACCCGCTCCGTGGCCAGAGTGACGCCCCCGCTTCCACCTACTGCCCCCCATGTGGGGGCCGTGGTCAAAAGCATCCAGATGCTATCATCGCTCAATTGCCTGGCAAACTTGCCAACGTCCTCAGATGTCAATCCGCTCGCAGCGACACGGGCGGCGGCGTCTGCATATTCCCAGTTGTAAGCTTTGTGCATTCCCTCGAGGGGGATATTTTTGTGGAGTGTCATCGACGGCCCCTTCGCTCACGCAGCGCGTCAGCCGTGGCCGGAACGCTTGCAGAGTTGTTTTAGCGTTCGGACAGAATTATCAAACCGAGAAGATTCGCTGTTCGCGTACTCGAAATTGAGCTCGTCCCACCGATCTCCTAGGTCATTGAATCCAAACGAATACTCAACGTTTCCTCTTCCACGACGTTCGGTTGCCCGAATGATTTGCATACCTTTCATGTACGCAAATGCAGCAAACGAAAGGTTCGTGGTTTCCTTGTATGCCGCATTTCGCGGCCTAACTTCCTCGCTCATAGAGCCCTCCTGCTTCTGCTACTACACTGGGCGAATCAATCGCCAATATCAAATCAGCTTTTCTTTTTCTTCGTTGCCCGGCGGCCGGTGCGCTTCGACGGCTTCACGACGGTGCTTTCGTATGACGTTGGAACTTCTTCGGCAGCATCCTTCCCAGCATCGTCACCGACAACGGTTTCGCCAATCGGAGTCGGGCGCAACATTGCGGCAGAAAGCTTCACCGCCTCTTCTTTGTTTTTGGAATTGCGCGCTTCATCAGAAATGCGGCTCATCGGGGTTGTGCTCTCTGTCTTTCGCACCTGTGCACGAACGGCAGGCTTGCCATCCCTTACGCCGCGCTCCATGTCGTTCATCAGGAATTCTTCGAACTCACTCTCGTTCTCGAATTGCATGATTTGGAATTGGTTGATCTCTGAAACTTCAGAAAGCTCAGCTTGGTTTTTCACCAAACGCCATGCGCTCGGTATGACACCGTTTCCGGCCTCGTATTTATTCCCACGGGAGCTCGTGTAGGAACGAAGATCATTTCCGATTCTCGTGTTCCGCTCTTTCAATCGGATTGCTGTAATCATTTCTTCTCCTTGCTGCTTCGGACGGATATTCCGTCGAGTCAAAAAAAGGAAGCCGAGGGCGACCACGGTGGGGGTTCGGGCCATGGCCGCCCAGGGCTTCACTAAGATCAGTCGCAGATGAACGTCACGTTGAACGTGGTACCGGAAAGGTCCACCGCGCCGGCGACTTCCGCTTGTGTGGCGCTACCACCGTCAAGAACCTTTAGTTTTCCGCCGGTCCAACTTGCGAGGTACTGCCCGCAATCGCCACACACGACCTCCTTGATCGTGACAGCTTCTGCTCCTCGGACATTGGCGTCGGTGGCTGCCGCAGCAGCGGTTTTGACGGCCAGTTGCAGAGCGGCCAGCACGTCAGCGCCGACAGTCCCGCCAGTGGTATACGCGCCGTCTCCGGCAAAACTCACTTTGATGTTTTTCTCGCCCTTGCCGAAGTCGACACGGTTCACAATGGTCATGGTTCCG